>JACCDP010357527.1_pt1 | contig 18633 bp, 14 predicted proteins | sample 7445841 | NCBI WGS metagenome assembly JACCDP01 (sample SAMN15323441, study PRJNA562643) | freshwater metagenome | isolation source: river surface water | place: USA:Blue River Watershed | collected 2017-08-17
CTCTTCTCGGGAATCGAGATTCACCAGTGCAATCTTCTTCACCGCTGGCTTGGCGGGGCGGTGGAGCGGCGGATCGTCCCGTTCACTGCGCTCGCGGTTCCGACCGAGTGGCTGCACCAGCTGCCGGTCAACGTCGTGACGATGCTGCTGGGGCTGCCGCTGCTCGTCGTCGTGCTGCGCCGATCGGCTTGGTCTAGAGGATTGCTTGGTTCGCGCCGAATGCTTGTTTTTGGGTGGATCCTGCTCGGTGTCGGGCTCGCCCTGCTGCTGCCGGTGGCGCCTCAGGCGGACGCCGGGCACGAGATCGGCGGCTCATGGCTCGTCGCATCGACCGTCGTCCTCTCGGTCGGCGAGCTTCTGTTCGTTCCGATGGCGCTGATGCGCTTCTCGGAGTCCTCGGCCTCCGCCTTGGCGACAGGGATGGGGGGCTGGATCCTCGCGCGCGATTTCCTGTGCGACGGCCTCGTGTCGGCGATCGCGTGGTCGGGCCGAGGAGCGTCATCCGCGCTGGTTCTGGGCGTGTTGTGTTGCACCTGCGTCGGAATCGGTGTTGCGATCGGGGTGGTTCGACGGGCCGTTTGATCAGGGCGGAGGAGCGCCGGTGGCGAAGCAGCTGGGGCCTCGATTCACTTACGGTGCGGCAGCCGCTCGCGCGGTGGGTGGACGCGCGCGCATGCTGGCCGCCGCGAGGGCGGTCGCTCGCCGGGGACTTCGTCCGCTGTCGCGTGCCTTGCTCAAGGCCCTGTGCCGGCTGGAGCGCGCCGTCTCGCCAGGGGATGCGAACCCCGAGCGCTCCCGCCCGTCGAGCCGTGTCGCCGCGCGAGGCCCCTCGACGCCGGCGCCCACCGTGGTCCCGCTCGCTGTTGCAGGATCGATTGTGTCAACACGAGAGGAGAAGAAGGCCGTCACGCGTGACCGGCGAAGAATCCTGCTGCTCAATCCGCCGCGCTTCCAAGGCATTCCGGTCACGCGCTTCTATCGCAGCGAGTACCTGTTCGTGGACGAGCACGCGATCCCCGCCACCGATCTCGCCTACTTCGCGGCTGCTGCCCTGGGGCACGCCGAGCTTCAGATCGTCGAGGCGAATGCGGAGGACCTGACGCCGGGCGAGGTCTTCGAGCGAATCGCCGCGTTTCGCCCCGACGTGATCGTCTGCAAGGGGCTCGTCAACGTCCTCGAGCACGACCTTGCGGTGCCGCTCGCCTACAAGACCAGGCATCCGCACGTGCAGGTGATCCTCTCGAGCCGGAGCACCATCGGCGCCGAGCAGGAGGTGTTCGAAGAGTTCCCGACTCTGGACGGCATCGCGCGCGGGGAGGTCGACGCCTTCGCGCGCGATCTCGCCGACGGGCAGAGGCTCGACGCCGTGGCGGGGATGTCCGTACCGGGCCGATCCGCAGGGCAGATCCGCATCGTCGAAGATCTCGACGCGCATCCCCTGCCGGCGTTCGAGCTGATGCCGCGCGTCTGGTACCGCGGCGCGATGTCCGGTCATCGCACCGGCTTCTCGAGCGCCTACTACGGCAGTCCCAGCGGCTACTACCTCGTCGCCTCCCGCGGCTGCCAGTACAGCTGCACCTACTGCATGACCGGCGGCATCCACGGCCGCCCATTCCGGTTCCGCAAGCGATCGCCCGAGAACGTCATCGAGGAGTGTCGGCGCCTGCTGAGGTTCGGCGTCCGCGACGTTTACTTCTTTGATGAGATCTTTACGATGCCCGGCCACGCGGAGCCGATCTGTGAGCTGCTCTTCAGCGCCGGCCTGCCGCTCAGCTTCATCTGCGAGGGGAAGCCGAACCTCGTCGAAGCGCCCATGCTCGCCGCCATGAAGCGCGCCGGATGCCGGGCGGTCTACTACGGCGTCGAGAGCGGCGACGACGGCATCCTGCGCTCCATCGAGAAGGGGCACACGGCCGAGGACGCGCGCAGGGCCATGGCGCTCACCCGCGAGGCGGGGCTGATCTCCGGGGCGTACGCGATGCTCGGTTTTCCCGACGAGACCCCGCGCACGGTCCTTCGCACGCTGGAGCTGCTCCTCGAGGCGGAGCCGGACCTCATCCGTTACAACTTCCTGATGCCGTACCCCGTCACGGTTATGCACGCGGAGATGGTCGCCGCGGGCCTGCTCGACTTCGATCGCAAAGGCATCGACCGCCGGATCAACCCCGGCTTCACGCGCAAGCTCACGCAGCGCTCGCATCGGTTGTCGCCGCTCGCGCTCAAGGCCCTCGACCAGCTGTTCCGGTTCGCGTTCGCAGAGGAGCTGTCCCGCTCTCCTGCCGGCGACGGCGAGGGCAGGCTGCGCTCAGGAGGGCTCGCATGAGGCGTCGCCTTCTCCTCGTCTCTCCGAACGACTTCGCGACGACCTACGGGGATCTTCGGCACATCGGCCACATCGTGGGAGACACCGGTCGACTGCTCAACGTGAGCCTCCCGACCATCGCGGCCCTCACGCCTCCTGATTTCGAGGTGCGGATCGTCGACGAGAACGCGGAGGAGCTCGACTTCACCGAGCGTTGGGACATCGTCGGCATCACAGGCTTTCCGCCGCAGATCTTCCGCGCGCGCGAGCTGGCCGAACAGTTCCGGCGAAGGGGCGCGCTCATCGTCTGCGGCGGCACGTCGGTGTCGCTGAGCCCCGAACGGTGGCGCGACTTCGCGGACGTCCTCGTCATTGGCGAGGCGGAGCGCACGTGGCCCCGCTTCATCGCCGACTAACTCGAGGGGAAGGTGCAGCCCGAGTATCGGGAGACCGAACGGCCGGAGCTCTCGATCGCGCCGCTGCCCGACTACAGCGGCTTCTCGCCGCAGGCCGTCCGCCGCTTCTCCGGGGGCATCGTCCAGACGAGCCGCGGCTGCCCGTTCGAGTGCGAGTTCTGCGACGCCATCGCCTTCTCCGGCCGACGCGTCCGCTACAAGCCGGTCGGCCGGATCCTGCAGGAGATCGCGCAGCTCGACCGGCTGGGCATGCGCCACGTCTACCTCGCGGACGACAACTTCGGCGCCGGGCGCGCGAAGGCGAAGGAGATCCTGACGGCGCTGGCCGCCTGGAACGCGGGCCGGAAGCGCGCCATGCCCTTCTCCACCCAGCTCACCATCGACCTGTCTCGCGACGACGGGTTCCTCGCGCTGGCGGCGCGGGCGGGACTTTCGAAGGTGTTCATCGGCCTCGAGACGCCCAACGAAGAAAGCCTCGTCGAGACGAAGAAGCTCCAGAACGTCCGGACCGACATGCACGAGGGCGTGCGCCGCTTCCAGCAGCACGGCCTCGAGGTGATGGCGGGCTCCGTCGTCGGCTTCGATCACGACGACCTCTCCATCTTCCAGCGCCAGTTCCGGTTCTTCATGGAGCTGGGGGTCGTGTCGGTGCAGGTCTACCCGCTCAACGCGCCCGACGCGACGCCGCTCAAGGAGCGCATGGTGAGGGAGGGCCGCTACATCGACTGGTCGACGGCGGAAGCGGCCCGCACGAGGCACTTCAGCTACTTCAACAGCCACACCATCGTGCCGCGGCAGATGTCGGTCGAGCAGCTGCGGCAGGGCATGCACTGGCTTCTGTGGAAGCTCTATGGATGGGATAATTCAACCGAGCGGCTCCGGCGCTTCTTCGAGGTCTTCGCCGCATCGCCGCACCGGAACGGCGTGACGATGCCGGGTGGCCTCGACCGGCTGGGGCCGAGGGAAGTTCTGGGGCTCGTGCAGAACAACCGCGCCGCGCTGGGCATGCTCGGACGCATCGGCGTCCATGCCGTACGGGACGGCTCGGGAGACGAGCGGCGTGCGCTCCTGCAGATGATCCAGCTGGCGTCACGCTCGACGCATCCGCAGCGCTGGCAGATCGCGGTGAACGCCTACCTGACGGTCCTCAACACGCGGCGCATGCTGCTTGCCCAGGTGCCCGACATCGCGAGGACCGGGTATCCGGCGGCGGCCTCATCGCGACCCCCTCCCGTCGCTTCGGTGGCGCTGCCCATCGTGCGGAGCTAGCGCCGTGCCCACCCTTGGCGACAGCCTCAGGTACCTGCTCGGCAACGGTCCGTGGGTCGTGCTCGGCCTCGTCTTCGTCACTCTCCTCGAGCAGCTGCGTCCGGCGCGACGCTACGGCTCGTACTGGCGCCAGCGGTTCTGGCCCGACCTCGGCGCGTTCGTCGTCGTCGCCTTCTGCTCGAAGCTGCTGCAGCCCGTCGTGGCCGTGCTGGACGAGCGGCTGCGGTTCCTGCGACCCGAGGCGTGGGTCTCCTGGATGCCGGTCTGGGCCAAGGTGCTGCTGGTCCTGCTGCTCGTCGATCTCCTCGACTACTGGCTGCACCGGGCGATGCACCGGCTGTCGACGCCGGGAAACCTGCTCTGGGCGGCCCACCGCTGGCATCACCGGCCCGCAGCGCTCACCTCGCTCGCGGGCTTTCGCGGCAGCCTGTTGCAGCGGCTGCTCTACATCGTCTGCGCGCTTGTCGCGGTGGCGGCCGTGGACCTGCACGAGCCGATCGGGTTGACGCTCCTGACGACGGTCAACCTCCTGCACGAAGCGGTGCTCCACGCGAACGTCGACCTCTCGCTGGGCCCGCTCGACGCCGTCGTGACGACGCCCCGGTGGCACCGCATCCACCACGCCGCGGAGGCGCGCCTGCAGCACTCCAACTACGGCATGCACTTCACGGTCTGGGACCGCCTCTTCGGCACCTACACCGACCCGTCACGGGTGCCGGCACACTACCCACTGGGTGTGGAGGAGTCGGCCGGCCCGCTGCGCAACGTCATCGGTGTCTAACGCCTCCGGGCGCTACGCCGAGGTGGCGACGCGCTGGTGCGTCATCAGCCGCTTCAGGTAGACGCCGGTGTGGCTCTCGGTCACCTCCGCCACCTCCTCCGGCGTGCCGGTCGCAACGAGGTGGCCGCCCTGATCGCCGCCCTCGGGGCCGATATCGATCAGGTGGTCGCCGCACTTGATCACGTCGAGGTTGTGCTCGATGACGACGACGGTGTTGCCGTTTTCGACCAGCCGGTTCAGCACCACGAGCAGCTTGCGGATGTCCTCGAAGTGCAGGCCCGTCGTCGGCTCGTCGAGGATGTAGAGCGTGTGGCCGGTGTCGGTGCGGGCCAGCTCGCGCGACAGCTTGATGCGCTGGGCCTCGCCGCCTGACAGCGTCGGGGAGGGCTGCCCGAGCTTGATGTAGCCGAGGCCCACGTCGTCCAGCGTCCGAAGGATCCGGACGATGTCCTTGTGGACCGCGAACAGCTCCATCGCCTCGCGGACCGACAGGTCCAGCACCTGCGCGATGTTGAGCCCCTTGAAGGTGACCCGCAGCGTCTGCTCGTTGAACCGCTTGCCCTTGCACACCTCGCACGGCACGTAGACGTCGGCGAGGAAGTGCATCTCGACGACCTTCGAGCCGTCGCCCTCACATGACTCGCAGCGTCCGCCCTTCACGTTGAAGCTGAAGCGGCCCGGGTCGTAGCCGTAGGCGCGCGCCTCGGGCGTCTTGGCGAACACCTCGCGCACCAGGTCGAACACCTTGGTGTAGGTCGCCGGGTTCGAGCGCGGGGTGCGTCCGATGGGCCGCTGGTCGATGTCGATCACCTTGTCCAGAAGCTCGATGCCCGAGATCGTCTTGTGGGCCCCGGGCGCGTCCTTCGTGCCGTAGAGCGCCCGCGACAGAGCCGGGAAGAGAATGCGGTTGATGAGCGTCGACTTGCCTGCACCCGAGACGCCCGTCACGCAGGTCAGCGTGCCCAGGGGGAAGTCGACGTCGACGCCCTTGAGGTTGTTCTCGGTGGCGCCGACGATTCGAATCGTCTGGCCGTTGCCGGGGCGGCGCTTCGTTGGGACGCCGATCTGCTCGCGGTAGGACAGGAAGCGGCCGGTGAGCGACGCCGGGTGCGCCATGATCTCCTTCGGCGTCCCTGCGGCCACCACCTCGCCGCCCAGCGCGCCCGCACCCGGGCCGAAGTCGACCAGGAAGTCGGCCTCCTCCATCGTCTCCTGATCGTGCTCGACGACGATGACGCTGTTGCCCAGATCCCGCAGCCGCTTGAGCGTCGCCAGCAGCTTGGTGTTGTCACGCTGGTGCAGGCCGATCGACGGCTCGTCCAGGATGTAGATGACGCCCGTCAGCTCCGAGCCCATCTGACTCGCGAGGCGAATGCGCTGGCTTTCGCCGCCGGAGAGCGTCGCGGCGCTGCGGTCGAGCGAAAGGTACGAAAGCCCCACGTCGAGAAGGAACCGCAGGCGCGAGCCGATCTCCTTCTGCAGCTCGGCGGCGATCACCGCGTCGTTGCCCGTCAGCGGCAGCCCCGTCACGTAGGCGTAGGCGTCGGCGATGGTCAGGCGCGAGACGTCGACGATGCTCTTGTCGCCAATGCGCACCGCGCGGCTCTCGGGCCTCAGCCGCTCCCCCGCGCAGGCGCCACACTTCTTGTCCGAGAAGTACTTGAGATAGAACTTTTTGAGCGACTCGCTGGCGGCCTCCTTGTAGCGCCGCATCAGCATCGGAATGACGCCTTCGAACGGCGTCTCGTAGACGCCCGCGCGGCCGCCCTCGCTCCACTTGATCTCGAGCGTCGTCTCCTCGTCGCCGTACATGACGAGCTTCTGCTGCTTGGCGGGGAGCTCGCGCCAGGGCTTGTCCAAGTCGATGCCCAGCTGCTTGCCCATCGCCTCGATCATCCGGAACGTCCAGCCGCCCTTGCGGTCGAGGCTGTTGGCCCACGGCTCGACGGCGCCATCGCGGATCGTCTTGGTGCCATCGGGGACGATGAGCGCCGGGTCCATCTCTGGCCGGGTGCCGAGGCCGTTGCATTCGACGCACATGCCCAGCGGCGAGTTGAACGAAAAGGCGGCCGGCGCCAGTTCGGGGAACGAGATGCCGCAGGTCGGGCAGGCGAAGTGCTCGGAGTAGATGCGCTCCTCCTCGTCCTTGCCGGGCTTCTGCACCAGCGCGACGAGCAGCCCCTTGCCCTCTTTCAGCGCGGTCTCAACCGAGTCGGCGAGCCGCTTCTCCAGCCCCTCCTTCACGACGAGGCGGTCGACCACGATGTCGATCGAGTGCTTCTTCTTCTTGTCCAGCTCACCGGCCTCGTCGAGCGGCTTGACGGCGCCGTCGATGCGCGCCCGCGTGAAGCCGCGCTTCTTTGCGTCGGCGAGGACGTCCTTGTGCTCGCCCTTGCGGTTGACGACCAGCGGGGCAAGCAGCTGCAGCTTCGTGCCCTCCGGCAGTCCGCGCAGGTCGTCGCCGATCTGCTGCGCGCTCTGCTTGCCGACGGGGCGTCCGCAGCCGTAGCAGTGCTGCCGTCCGATCGACGCGAAGAGCACGCGCAGGTAGTCGTGCACCTCGGTGATGGTGCCCACCGTCGAGCGCGGGTTCGAGCTCGCCGCCTTCTGCTCGATCGAGATGGTGGGCGACAGGCCGCGGATCACGTCGTAATGCGGCTTCTCCATCTGGCCGAGGAACTGGCGCGCGTAGCTCGAGAGGCTCTCGACGTAGCGGCGCTGGCCCTCGGCGTAGAGCGTGTCGAAAGCGAGCGAGCTCTTGCCCGATCCCGACGGCCCGGTGAAGACGACCAGCTTCTTCTTCGGGATCTCGAGCGTCACGTTCTTGAGGTTGTGCTCGCGTGCGCCCTTGATGAGGATGAAATCGGGTTCCATGGAGGCTCAGGCGCCGGCCTGCGGGGCAGCGCGTCGAAGGGAAAGCGGGCGACTCTACGCCAACCTCGGGTCTCGAAAGCGGTCGGAGCGGACCGAGATGCAGGCCGCTCCGCCGGCGGGATCGCCATTTCTAAGTGCCCCTCGGCGTCCGCGCACGGGAAGACGAAAAAACGGCCGTATTTCAGGCAGGTCGTGACAACATGACCGCCTCCGCGCTACCTCCCCTTCGAGAGCCGCCGACGTGAACCGACCCGCCTCTCCGCTCGCGCTCGATGCGCAGGCGACGGACAGCTCCGCCGCCCCGATGCCGGCCGCGGACTCGCAAGCGGCCTCCCGGCTCTTCGCTCGGAACGGCCGGCTCATGCTGCTGCTCTCCGCGTTTTTCTTCGGCGGGATGGCCGTGGCGGCGCGGTCTCTCTCGGGCCGGATGGGGGCGGCCCAGATTGCCTTCGTCCGATTCGCCATCGGCTTCGCGTGTGTCCTCGCCATTCGGGCGTGGCGCCCCGAGGCGGTGCGCTGGACGCGCCCGGGTCTGCTGTTCTGGCGCGGCCTGCTGGGCGGCGCGGCGGTGCTGCTCTACTTCGTCGCCATCGGCCACTTGGGCGCCGGGCTCGCTACCAACCTCAACTACACGTTCCCGCTGTGGGCGGCGCTCTTCGCGGCCATGACCCTGGGCGAGCGCCTCTCGGCCCCGGTCATCGCGGGGATGCTCGTCTCGACGGCCGGCCTGTTCATCGCCGTGGGGCCTTCCGAGCTCGACCGCCTGCTCACCGGTCTGGGCGATCCGCAGCACCGCTGGGGGCTCGCTGCCGGCATCCTGTCGAGCCTCTTCGGCGGCGCGGCGACCACCACCATTCGCGCGCTGCGCCGCACCGACAGCGCCATGGCCGTCTTCGGCGCCTTCTGCCTCTTCGGCGGGCTCCTGTGTCTGCCGTTTGCGCTCTCCGACTGGCGTCCCATCGACCTCGAACTGGCGCGCGGGTTGCTGCTCGTCGGGCTCCTCTCGTTCTGCGCGCAGACGCTCTTCACTTTCTCGCTGGGCTACGTCTCGACCGCGGCCGGCGCAGCCATGGCGCAGCTGACGGTGGTGTCGTCATACGTGATGTCAGCGCTGCTCCTCGGTGAGGTGCCCCCCGCGCATGCGCTGCTCGGCGGTGCGGTGCTGATGGCGGGCGTGCTGATCGCTTCGATCAAGGGGGCTTCACGATGACCGAGGCCGTGGAGGTGCGGCGTCTGCTGGAGTCGATCGCGCGCGAGGCCGGCGCAGAGCTGCTCCGGCGCTTCGGCGGCCCGAGGCAGGTGACGCTCAAGGCCTCCATCGACCTCGTCACCGACGCGGACAAGGCTTCGGAGGCCCTGATTCTCGAGCGCCTCTCCCGTGACTTTCCGGAGGCAGCGGTCCTCGCCGAGGAGAGCGGGGCGCAGGCAGGCAGGAGCGGCTGGCGCTGCATCGTCGATCCGCTCGGCGGCACGACGAACTATGCGAGCGGCCTGCCCCACTTCTCGGTCACCATCGGAGCCGACGAGGCGGGCGTGTTGAAGGCGGGCGTCATCTATGACCCCTGCCGCGACGAGCTCTACGGGGCCTCGACCGGGGCGGGGGCTCACCTGAACGGCGCACGGCTGCAGGTCGCCGATGCACCGCTCGGATCATCTGTGCTGGCCACGGGCTTCCCGTACGACGTCGCTGCGGCGGGCCCGCTCCTGTTCGATCTGTTCGAGACCTTCGTGCGCCGCTCGCGGGCGGTGCGGCGCTTCGGGTCGGCGGCGCTCGACCTCGCGTGGACGGCGCAGGGCCGCTATCAGGCCTATTACGAGCGCGGCGTGAAGCCTTGGGACATCGCTGCCGGACTGCTGATCGTTCGCGAGGCGGGCGGCGTCTGTCTCGACTACGCGGGCCGGGAGGCGCGGACAGATGGCGGCGAAGTGATTGCCGGCGCGCCGGGAGCCGTTGCCGAGATGCAGGCGCTGATCGCGGAACGTTCTGCTGTCGTCCGTGTGTCTTGAGTTCACTCTCGGTGCGCTATCACGGTGATAGCGATTTCGCGTCACCGCCCCAGCAGGGGCAGTCGGAGGCGTATCGGCAGCCGGAACGCCTTGCGCGGAGGCAGCGCCGTGGGGCCCTCTCCGCCCAGCGTCTCGATGCGGACGATGCCCTCCTTGTTGATGATGACGCGCAGGTGCTCGAGCCGCTCGCGGCCCGTGCCATCGGCCTGCGTGTGGGTCACCTTCACGACGACGTTGAGGTGGTAGACCTTCGGCACCGACGTCTCCGAGAAGGCGCCGCGGACGGGGTCGAAGAACTCCACCCGGTCGGTCGGGTCGTCGAGGCGAACGAGGAAGTGGCGCACGTTGAGCCGCATGATGTCGCGGACCCGGTAGCCCTCCGGCAGGCGCGCCGCCTCGTCCCGCTTCCCGACGTCGAGCGTCTTCCGGTAGTGGATCACCTCCTCCTGCTGCGGCTCCGCGTTCTGCACCGTGCGGTGCGAGAGGCGAAGGTTGCGAATCCGCTCGGGCACTTCTGCGGGCGAGAGGAACCGCATCGCCTCCCGCTGGCGTGCCCGCAGCATGCCGAGCCCGACCGTCTCGAGGCTGTCGCCGTAGAGCCAGCTCGTGTGGTCGTGCCGTCGCAGCCGCTGCCCCAGCCACTCCCCCGTCATCGCCTTGATGCGGTCCTTGAGCACGTAGGCGATCACTGCGGCCGCGAAGAAGAAGGTGCGTGTGTCCGACGGGAGGCTGCCCAGGTTCATCGGCAGCTGCATCGCGAGGGCGGTGGCCCAGATCGCGCCCAGGGCCGCGGCGACGGCCCCGACGGCGTTGCGCAGGAAGGTGTCGACGCGCACCTCGCGCGGGTCGAGGTAGAGCGCCTGCTGCACGCTCTTCTTGAGCAGGCTCGCGCGGTAGGCGAAGTACTCGCCCATCGCGAGCCCCTCGCTCGTCAGCGCCAGATAGCCGTACTTGCGCCGGTAGCCGGCCTCCTCGCGGGCGAGCACCGAGGCGTGAAGACGCAGCTTCACCGCGAGGCCGGGATGCGTCTGGGCGGGCACCGCCTCCTGCACCTCGGTGACGAAGCGCGCCAGCCGCTCCTCCACCACGAGCGACATGTACTCGTCCGACGCCCGCATCGCCTCGACGAGGCTCCGGTGACAGAGCCGCTCGAAGGGCCAGAACGCGGCGCGCACCGTGCGGAACGCCTTGAGGGCCTGACGCATGCGCTCCAGCGCCGACAGCAGCTCGCCCTCGAGCCGCTCCGGGGTGCGTTCGGGCGTGCGCCCGAGTTCGCGTCCCATGCGGACCAGCCGCTCGGTCTCCTCGCTGACGGCGACGACGAGCATGTGCGCGTAGAGCTTCACGTGAATGGCGACGGGGCGCGACGGCGGCGGACGTGGGCTCGAGCGGAACGACTCGGCGGCGGCGGCGAAGCGCGACAGCGGCGAGGCCTCGCAGCTCGGGTTCGCAAGCAGCGTCAGCGGCAGCGGAGCAGCATCGAGCCGCATCAGCGCCGTCACGTCGGCGTAGAAGACGTCCCTGGGAAAGTTCGTCCGGTTCACGCCCACGTTGCGGGGCGTGAAGATGTAGGTGTCGACCGCATAGCGCTGCGGCCCGGTGTCTTCGAGGGCGTAATTGAAGCGGATCTCGAACTGCTGGTGATCGTGGCTCTCGGCCTGCGTCTCCAGCCCCGAGCCGCGCGGTGGCTCGGTCGGCCGGAGGGCTGCCTGCGGATCGTCACTGCTGCGCGGAGCGGCCGCTTGCTTCGCCATGCTCATCCCCGCGGCAGCGCCAGCCAGCCGATGGCGCCGTCTCCGTCACGCTGAACGCCCGCTTCACCCCCCAGACACCCCACGAGGTGGCCGAGGCGTGCCGCGCCGGATGCTTGCGGCGCGCGGACCGACAGGTGCACACGGTCTCCCCGCAGTTCACCGTGAATGCGGAGCTGGTGCCCGCGACCCGCCTGCTTCAGCACGTTGCCCACGAGGGACCGGATGGCGCTCCGAGCCCGCCCCGCGGCCTCGATCACGCGCACGGAGCCGTCCTCCAGCTCGAAGAGGATATCGACGCCTGCGCCTTCGGCCAGCGGACGCAGCTCGTCGCGCGCCGCGTCGCACAGCTCGCCGAGGCGCACCGTATGGACCTCCGAGGGGGCCGGCGGCGGCAGCTCCAGCTCGCCTTCCAGCTCGTCGGCCAGGAGCAGCAGCTCGCTCGCCGCGTTCGGCGGCGACAGCCTCGCGACCTGACGCACCGTCGCCGCGGCACGCCCCATCAGCTTCTCATTGCGATCGCGCCTCTGGGCCTGCGCCTCGTCGTCCAGCACGATGAGCGTCGGCTGACGCGCTCCGTCCGGTGCAAAGGTGGCGAGCCAGCGCGCCCGCAGCGGGATGCCGGGTCGCCACGGCAGAACGAGGGGGACATCGACCGCAAAGCCCTCGGCCATCACCTTCGCAATGGCGGCCGCCTGATCCGGAAGCTCAGACAGCTGACGGGCCCGCTCGAGCTCGTGGTGCGGCGCCAGCTCGCACAGTTCACGTGCACGCGTGCTCACCACCACAGGCGTCTGGTTCGGCGCATAGATCACGACGCCCACCGGCAGCTCGTCCAGCAGCGCATGAAGGGCTGCCCGGTCCGCGCCGCTGGACAGCAGGCGGCCGCGCAGCTGCGACGCGAGGTCGCTCAAGGCCTGCGCTGCGTCGCCCAGTTCGTCGTTCGAGTGCACGTCCACCACCTGCCCGAAGTCGCCCGCGGCGAAGGCCCGCGCGCTCTCGGCGATGCGTCGCAGGGGGCGGCTCACCACCATCGCCGCGACGAGCGACAGCAGCACCGCCGCGCTGAGGGCCACGGCGCCCGCCTGATTCACCAGCTTCGAGCCGCTCGTCGTCGCTGAGTCCAGCGTCCGCGTCGAGACGGCGAGGCGCAGGATGCCCTCGGGCGGGCCGACGGAGGGAAACCGCACCGCGCTGAAGAGGAACCACTCGTTCGTGCCCGGCAGCTTGCGGACGTCGGTGCCCTGGCCTTGCTCCAGGGCCGCCTTGAATTCGGGGCGGTCCGTGCGTGTCACGCCTGCGGCGAGGTCCGGTGCGGTGTCGACGACCACCTCGCCCGTCGGCGTCAGGATGGTCAGCGCCTGGGGGACGATGGTCCGCAGCTCGGCGATCATCGCGGGACGCTGCGCCTTCGGCAGCGCCGAGAGCCGGTCTCCGACGGCGTGCGCCTCGCGCGCCAACTCGTTCGCGACCCGCTGGTGCAGCTCGCGCCTCTGGAAGACACGGAGGTAGAGGAAGGCCGGAAGGAAGACCAGGCCGACGACCAGCAGGTAGCTGACCATCACCTTGATGTGGAGCGGGATTCTCACGTTGAACGCACCTTTGGCGGTGGCTGGACGGCCTCGCCTGACCGAACGCGCACCCAACCTTCGATGATACCGGCCCGGGCGCCGTTGTCCGGTTTTCGCTGGGCGATTCAGCGCATCGGCGCGGCGGGGCCCTTGCGTCGCCCGGGGTTCCACGACGTCAGGTTCGCACAGACGGGCTTGTTCTGGAGCAGACCGCAGGCCGCCACGGGCAGGTGGAGCGCGTCGTCGGTCATCCAGAACTTCACCTCGCGCTTCACGGCGGGCTGGTCGTCGCGCGTCGCGACGCCCTCCAGCTTCAGCGTCTCGAAGTCGCCTGCCGGCGTGCGCGCCTTCTCGCGCCCGGACACCTTGATGCGCAGCGTCCCGACACGTCGCCCAGCGAAGATCGGAAGGCAGAGTTCGGAGCCGTCGGGAAGCGTCAGAGAGCGGACCCCGTAGAGGGCGGCGAGCAGGTCACGCGTCTCGGGCGGGGCCCGCAGGTCGAAGTCGTCGCGCTCGCCCTCGCGCGTTGAGCGGACGTGCAGCTGGCCCGAGACGGGCGGCATCACCACGTCGAGTGACCGATGGACGCCGCCCTCCGTCGAGGTCTCCTGATAGCTCTCGTTGCCCAGCGCGCGTCCCAGGATGCTCGTCGCGACGGCGTCGACGTCGTAGAAGTTCGCGGCGAAGGTGCCGGTCTTTCCGCGCGCCTCAATCAGGAAGGGCTGCTTCGGTTTCCCGGGCAGGACCTTCATCTGGAACGAGCCCACGGTGGCGCCCATCGAGTCGATGTCGTACTCGGCGGTCTCGCCCACGGCGAACGGGGCGGTCCTCCCGAGCGTCGGCGCAACACAGGCCGGAGCGGCAACGACGGGAGCCCGCTTCACGATCGGCGGCATGGCGGTCCCGAGCGTCAGCACCATCGGAAGAGCGAGCAAGAACGTCTGCATGCGACACCTCCACCGCATCTGACGGCGCCGGTTCCGTCCCTATTCTCACTCTTCCAGCGCGTCGAGGAGCTGTCTTCGGACACCTTCCAGAATCGTCGACCGATGCTCGAACGCGTGGGGTGCGGCCGCGACCGATCGAGCGAGCGCCTGCGCCCGCCGGCTGCCGTCGGCGCCGCGCGATGCGAGCAGCCGCAGCAGCTCCCATTCTTCGAGACCGTCGCGAATCTGGACGAGCCGAAGCGACGCGATCGGAATGTGGGTCGTGCCACCGATGCGCTCCGGCCGGCCCGGATAGAAGAGCGTGCCGTCGCCGTTCCCGCCGAACTCGAACTGGTCGTCCCAAGGATCGACCCGCGGGACGCGCGTCAGCTCCCATCGGCCGTAGGCGTGGACGGTGTCGAAGTAGAGCTCGCCGTCGATGCGCTGAACGAACGACTGCCAGCCCATGATGCGCGCGCTCGTGCCGGCGACGTCGACGACGTAGCTGGGCCAGCCTTGGAAGTAGGCGTCGCGGCGATCGCCGAACGGGCCATGGCCGCAGCCGTGCGAGCTGCAGCTGACGTACCACCAGACCTGCGCCTTCGCCGGGTAGCGGCTTCGGGGCGTCTCGCCCGCACAGAATTCGCCCGCCCGTTCGCGATGCGAGAAGCAGTTCACGTTGGCCGCCCAGATGTCGACGCGCTTCGCGAGCGCCGCGTCGGGAGGCATCGTCACGAGTCGCGCGACGCCGCCGCCCTCGAGGGCGCGGAGACGTGCCAGCAGCTCCTCACGCTGTTCCGTTCGCGGCTCGTCCATGACGTAGGCGAAGAGCGGCATCCTCCACTGGCGTTCTCGCAGGTGCGCGGCGGTGAGCTCGGCATAGGCGCGCCAGTCCTCCTTCGGAAGGTCGTCGGGCAGGCGCAGGTCGATCACGGAGAACCTGCGTTTGGCGTCGCGGTCGAGGAACGGTCGCAGCTCCTCGTCCCACGCATCGAAATCGACCCGGAGCCGTCCCGTGGCCTCGCGAGAGATCTTCGGCGGCAGGCGCGTCATCGTGTGGGCGCTGATCCGGTGCGCGAGGAGTGAGGCCGCGTACTTCCGGACGAGATCCCTCCGCGCGTCGTTCCCTCGCTTCTCGCCGAAGTGGCCCATCTCCAGGCTGCGTCCCGACAGGCCGAACGTGACCGGCAGGCCCGACGTCAGCGGGATCGCAGCCGTGCGGACGCGCATCCGCAACGTGACCTCCTGGCCGGCCACCGCCGAGATCAGCTGCAGGGCGCCCTGGTAGCGTCCCGCGGACGTCTCGGGTGGCACGCACACCTCGTAGAGAACGCTCTGGTGGCGGCCCGCTGCGAGCGGGAAGGGGAAGGCGCCGCGGCGCTCGTGATCGAAGGCGTCGATGTCGGGAATCAGCGGATCGGGCCAGCGTCCTGCGAAGCCCTCGACGTTGGACGGCGTCGTCACCTTCAGGAAGCCGACGCGGTACAGCCGAGGCGTGATCGCGCCCGCCTCAGACCGCAGCGGCTCGGCTGCGACTGATATGTCTATCGATGGTGTATTCCCCGAGAGGACGATCTGAAGCGCCTCGCATTCGCCGCGCACCGCCTGAATCTCGGGCGGCCCGCCCGTCACTTCGCCCGGCAGCGGACGGTCCGGCCAAACCTTCACCAGCGAGGAAGCGAAGTGCAGCTGCCACGGCAGCGCGGTCGCGGTGACGGTGGCGGCGGCGAGAAACGGCAGCGCAGACATGGCTCCCCCGGGCGACAGCCGGGGAAGCTGCGCACGGGGTGGCGGGCGATCAATCGTCCAGCAGCGCCTTCTCGTCGAAGCCCCACGACTCGAGCTCGGCGAGGAACCGCGCGTCGCTCCAGCGGGCCAGCGTCTTCGCCGCGTGACGCACCACGGCGACGGGCAGCGCGAAGGCGCCGACGAGCGTGTGGTCGAAGTCCCGCAGGCCGACCCGGTGGCGGCGCACCAGCGTCACGTGCGTCACCGCCTCGACGTCATCGCCGGGCGACAGGATCGTCATCTGAAAAGCGTCGGGTTCGGCGGAGTCGAGCACCGCGGCGCCATTCGGGACGGACTCCAGCGCAGCAAGCTCCAGGCCGAAGCGCTTCAGGTCCTCCAATGCGAACCAGACCTTCGACTCTGCGGCGAAGCTGTGGGCCTTCACGCGCGTCAACACGGCGAGCTGCGGACGGCCCGCGGCGAGGTCCAGGTCGACGATGTCGAGTTCAAGCCGGCCGAGGCCGTCGTCGGAGGAAAGGCGCATGCAACAGCTCCCTGATTTCGAGGGCCGCGAGCCTACACCGAAGCGCTGCCGTTCTGGCGCCTGAGGAGCATCAGCTGCGCGAGGACGGCGGGCACGGCGGTGTCGACGCGGAGGATGTGGGCGCCCATCGAAAAGGGCTGAAAGCCAGCGTTTTCCAGCAACCCCAGCTCGAACGGGACCCAGCCGCCTTCGGGGCCGATGGCGACCACCGCCCGACGCGATGCGTCGCCGACGTCGCACGCTTCCGGAAACCGCTCCACTCCGGGGTGCGCGATGAGGCGCTCCGCCGCGTGCCAAAGCTCCGGCAGCTCGTCCTCGACGAAGGGCCGAAAGCGCGCGCGCACCAGCACCTCGGGAAGCACCGTGTCGCGACCCTGCTCGAGCCCCAGTCGGAGCTGCTCCAGCACCTTCTCCGGCCGCAGGTGCGGCGTGTCGAAGTAGCTCTTCTCCACCCGCGCGGCGTTCACGAGGACGATGCGCTTGACGCCCATCGAGGCGCTTGCGGCGAGCACACGGCGCAGCATCTTCGGGCGGGGCAGGGCGAGCAGGAGATCGACGCCCGGAGGCGATGGTGGGTCGCGATCCAGCGTGATTTCGAGGCAAACCGCATCGGCATCGATCGACCGCACCTCGCCCGTTCCGAGCGCGCCGTTCTCGACTCCCACCAGCAGCCGATCGCCGACCTGGGCCCTGTGGACGGTGCGGATGTGGTCGGCGCGCCGATCGCGCAGCATGGCGCACGCGCCGTCCAGGTCGTCCGGACGAAGCAGGATCAGGTTCATGAGGGCCGGTTCGCCGGGTCGGGCAAGAGCATCACCACCTCACGCTCCGGCGCCGAGAGGCTGGTGCCGCGTTGAACCTCCCACTCCTGATACGACGCGACGCCGCGCACGAGCGACTCCTCGTTGAGCACGTCGCCCTTCTCGAACAGGTACTCGGCGTAGGCAAACAGCAGCCGCGCCACCGCATCGAGCTCGAGGTCGACGAAGTGGCACTGCAGGTCGGGCAGACCCAGCGCAGCGAGGCCGCGCGTGTCCATCAGCCCTTCACCCGGACGCCCGTCGGCCACCTTGAAGAGCCGCACGTTGAGTGCGTGATCCGACGGCGGCGCGCCATGCGAGACGCTCTGCCGCCACGCCTCGGGATCGACGAGCCGCTGGCTCGGCAGCCAGTGCAGCGCAAGGGGCCGTCCCGCGGCGCCCGACACCGACTCGATCGCCGCATGCACCCAATTCAGCCGCAGCGCCCGCGCGAGTCCTCCGGGGGCCTCGACCGCGAGAGTGACCGTCGCCTTCGCGGCACCGGCGCGGGCGGGCGCCTCGGGCCAATCCCAGGTCTGATCGATTGCCGCCTTCAGGTCGTCCGGACGCGCGAGCCCTGCGGTGATGCCGAGGCTGATCCGTCCCTCCGCGTCGTCCGTTCCGACGCGCCACGAGAGGCCGCCCTCCGCCTCCTCGTCAACCTTCGGGAAGTGTCGCCGCAGCGCCTCGGCCACCGTCTGCGCAGAGGGCTCGGGCGAGGTCGCGTAGAGCAGTTCGACGAGATAGGGGCCTGGGCCCGCGTGCGCATGCTGATGCTGGGTCATGGGGTCGTCGCTGCACGTGCGGGGGGCAGGTTGCAGCCCTCGGGCTCTTCGATGGGCGGGTGTGTCTCGTCGGGCCACTCGCCGCTCGCCGCAGCGGCCTCGACCTCGTGCATCGCCACACGCAGGTTCTTTTCGAGCGAGGAGATGAACGGAATGTTTTCACGCCGGGTGAGTATTGGCGGCGCACCCTTCACGGTTTCTTCCAACGTGAGCCGCGCTTTCACCGCCGTCTTTGCCACCGACCAGAGCGCGAGATAATAGCGGCGCATCTCCTCGACCTCGGGGCGCTCCATCAGGTGCCCGTGGCCCGGCAGCGCCTTCTCGAACGGCAGGGAAAGTATCCGCTCGGTCGCGTCGATCATCCCCCACGCGCTGCCTCCGGTCTGCGCGTCGATGAACGGGTGGACGTCTTGCACCACCACATCGCCCATCGCCACCAGCCGCTCCCGCTCGAAGAACACCGCGACGTCGCCTCCTCCCGTGTGGGACGCCGGCAGCTGCAGCACGCGCAGCGTCTGGTCTCCGAAGGCGGTCGCAAGGCCGTCGACGAAGCGGTGGTCGGGCAGCGTGTTCGACTCTCGCAGCGCGAGTGACAGCCGCGGCTCATGTTCGGCGAGAAGCAGCGGCGTGCGCCCGGAGGCCCAGATCTCGGCTCCGGAGAAGCGCGGGTTGCCTCCGACGTGGTCCGGGTGGTGGTGCGTGTTGACCACCGCGCGAATCCGTCGACCGTCCACGACCTCTCGCATCGTCCCGGCCGCGAACATCCACTTGGTGTCGACGACGATGAGCCCTTCCGAACTCTCGACCAGCGCGCTGTTGCCGCCGCCGTCCAGCACCAGCTCGACCCGCTCGTTCAGCCGCTCGAGCGAGGTGCGGTTC
>JACCDP010619396.1_pt1 | contig 18633 bp, 16 predicted proteins | sample 7445841 | NCBI WGS metagenome assembly JACCDP01 (sample SAMN15323441, study PRJNA562643) | freshwater metagenome | isolation source: river surface water | place: USA:Blue River Watershed | collected 2017-08-17
CAAGATGAACGACGTCCAGGATGTCGCCGGTGGTCGGGTCAAACAAGTCATCACCCTGCAAAAGGGCTTGGCCGATGACGTCGCCAAAAAAATCCAGCGCTTTTTGAAGGACAAGTTCCCCAAAGTGCAGGGCCGCATCCAGGGCGAGTCGATACGGGTCGGGAGCAAGAGCCGTGACGATCTGCAACTGGCCATCAGCGCGCTCCGCGAGGCAGCCGACGAGTGCCCCGTTGCACTGCAGTGCAATAATTACCGGTGATGTGCACGTACTCATGCGCGCTAGTAGGAACCACTCATGAAGATACATCTGATTACCCTCGGCTGCCCCAAGAATTCCGTCGACAGCGAGGGGATGACGGGGATCCTACAGGCACAGGGGCACACGACCGTCGCCGAGTCCGAGCAGGCCGATGTGGTCATCGTCAACACCTGTAGCTTTATTGCGTCGGCCCGCGACGAGACCATTGCCGTCCTCCACGAAATGGGTGCCAAAAAGCACGCCGGCCAAAAGCTCATCGCCGCTGGTTGTATGGCCGAAAGCCACGGTGACCTGGTCAAAGCCGTTGCAGGCGTCGATGCCATCTTGGGCACACGCGAGTGGATGCGCATCGGCGAGGTCATCGGCGAGCAACCCAAGGCAGCACCCACCAAGAACACATTTGCCGTCGGCAATCTGATCGACCTCAAGCCGGTCGATCCGACTGCTATCGACCTCAAAGTGCCCGGCGAATACGCCGACTGGCGCACATCGCAGATCCAGCGCAGTGTGACTGGACCATCGGCCTACCTCAAAATCTCTGACGGCTGCAATCTGCGCTGTGCCTTCTGCACGATTCCGTCGTTCAAAGGCGATATGCGCTCCAAGAAGCCCGAGGCGATTTTGGCCGAGGCCAAGCAGTTGATGGAACGAGGCGTCCAAGAGATTATCTTGGTGGCACAGCACTTGACGGATTACGGTCGCGATCTGGGGATGAAGGACGGGTTGGCCGAGCTGCTCGAGCAGTTGTGCACCGTCGTCCCCGAAGGACGATGGATCCGCTTGATGTATGCCTACCCACACGGGATCACTGCACGTCTCATCGCGGTGATGAAGGCGCACCCACAAATCGTCAAATACCTCGATATGCCGTTGCAGCATGCAGACCCTGCCACACTGCGGCGGATGCGTCGCCCACCCGATATCGAGCGGACCAAAGGGATCATCCGCGATTTGCGCGATGCCATGCCCGAGATTGCGATTCGATCGACCTTCATCGTCGGGTTCCCTGGCGAGACGAAGGATGAGTTCCTCAGCCTGACCGAGTTTTTGAGCGAAATGACGCTCGATCGCGTCGGTGTGTTCCGCTATAGCGACGAACCAGGGACGCACGCCACGACGCTCGAGGCCAAGGTACCGCAGAAGCAGATCGAGCGCCGCTGGCACAAAGTGATGCAGCTCCAGCAAGAGATATCGACTCAACGGCAACAGGCATGGCGCGGCAAAACCGTCGATATGCTCATCGAAGGCACCGGGTCGGATGATCAAGGAAGACCCTTGTTGGTCGGTCGGTCGTTCCGTGATGCACCTGAGGTCGATGGTCAGGTCTTTGCATGGGGCAAGGGTGATGTAGGGACGATCCGTACCGTCAAGATAACCACCACCACCGAATATGATTTGTGGGGTACGGTGGTCTAGCCGAATAAAGGCACAAAGATACCCCACTCGGGCACGCCCGAGTGGGGTTGGTTTTTTTAGGCGACTGCGGTTTTGCTGATGACACCGCGCAGGCGTTCGAGTTCGTTGGGGTTGTTGCGGACCAAGAAGTCGATCATGTAGTCGACGGCCGTTTCGCTGTAGTCGGTCAACAAGCCATCGAGGACTTGTTGGACGACCATGGTGACGAAATCGTCTTCGGTCAGGGTCGGGGTGTATGTATAGGCGAGGCCGTCGCGCTGGCGTTTGAGGACGCCCTTTTCGGCGAGGCGGCTCATCGTCGTCATGACGGTGGTATATGCAATATCGCGATTTTGTGCGAGGGCGCGATGGACCTTTTTGACTGTGCCACAATCGTCATGCCAGATAACCTGCATGATGTCTGTTTCGAGTGGCCCGAGCACTTTAACCAAGCCGTCTTTGGCCGGACTAAAGCGAAATCTGAGGTTCGGCGCCATATATGCTCCTCTTAGGACAATCTATCGTACTAGCAGTAGTGTACTACCCAGGCACATACTCTACAACGTGAGTGGATGACAACCTAATTACAAGGATGAGAAGATTTTCATCTTTTCCTGATAGGTGTTGTGGCGTGCGTTTTGACGGCTGCGGTGGACCGATACATGCATGTTGATACTGCGTACGGCCTACTGCATGTCGAGTTGTGAGAGCGGCGTACATCGGTGATAATAGACACATTCACACCAGATACCAGCGTCGCTCGAATGGACGTACAGGGAGTGCCGTATGACTCACGATATCCGTACGCAGATCCGCACCGAGATGCAGGCTGCCTACCCGGCGCACGCAGCAGCAGTGCGAGAATTTTATGCGATGCAGGAGTATCATCTCGGCTGGCGCAATCGGGCGCTCGAGGTCGAGTACGCCGATCCCGGCAAACTCTTACGGCCAATAATCACGATGATGTGTTGCGCCATGATGGGCGGCACGCACGCACAAGCGCTACCGTTGGCTGCGGGGATTCAGCTCATCCATGATTTTTCGTTGATCCACGACGACATCCAAGACAATAGTGATTTGCGCCGTGGCCGGACCACGCTGTGGACGATATGGGGTCTCGCTCAAGGGATCAACGCTGGTGATGGGATGTTTGTGGTGGCGCATATGGCCATCCAACGACTGCGCCAGACGGGGCTGGGTGCCGAGCAGGTGCTCGAAATCCTGGCGCGCTTCGACCGTACGATTCTCGCGATTTGTGAGGGTCAATATCTCGATATCAGCTTCGAGGGCAAACAAACGGTCACAGAAGACGAATACGTAGCGATGGTGACCCGCAAGACTGCAGTCTTGCTGGCAGCCTGCTGCGAGCTGGGGGCGCTGGCCGCCAATGCGTCGGATGCCGATGCGCTCGCACTGGGCGAATTCGGGCTACATTTGGGGATTTCGTTCCAAATGCAGGATGACATCTTGGGCATTTGGGGTGATCCAGCAGTGACCGGCAAACCCGACGCTGCAGATTTGTTGCGGCGCAAGCAAAGCCTCCCCGTCATCTATGCATTGGCTGGCGAGGCGAGTGACGGTCCCATCCATCGATTGTATGCAACGCCGGCCGGTGACGATGCCGGGTTGGCGGCAGCCCGGCAGGCAATCGATGCCTCGGGAGCACAGGCCTATACTGCGCAATTGGCTGAGCTGCACTATGTGACGGCGTGCGCGGCATTGGCGCGTGTGCAGGTGGTCGATGCGGCGGTACAGACGCAGCTCCAAGAGCTCGCGGCGAGTCTGTTGGGACGGAGCGTCTAACGACGCAGGCGTAGGCTACACGGGACTGAAGCGAGGATGTGCGATGCGAATATTGATGATTTCGGCCGAATACCCGCCTATGTCGGGTGGCATCGGTGATTACACGCGCCGGCTGAGTGCGGCGTTGAGCCAGCGCGGCCACGAGGTCGCGATTATGACGGGCAAACAAGGGCAGGCGTATCGCGATGCGGCGCGGATTTATCCGGTGCGTATCGAAAAGTGGGACAACAGCTGTATCCCCGTTATCCGCCAAACGGTCGCCAAACTCCAACCCGATATTGTCCACATTCAATACCAAACGGGCGCATATGACATGAAGGTGGCCATTAATCGGTTGCCGGGGATATTGTCGCGCGAACGTAAACAAGGCATGCGGGTCGTCACCACGGCGCACGACTTGTTGCCGCCGTACTTGTTCCCCAAGGCGGGTTTTTTGCGCCGGTGGTACACAAAAAAAATCATCCAAGACGCAGACGGCGCGGTGATGACCAACGCCGGCGACTTCCATACCGTGATGGATGATGCCAAGGGAATGTGGAACCCCAACACGGTGTTTATCCCGATTGGCGCGAATGTGTCGCCATCACCGCCCGAGAATTACGACCGCGAGCTCTGGCGGAGCCGGTTCGGTGTGTTGCGGGGCGACATGCTGCTGGCATACTTTGGCTTGCTGACGCACACCAAGGGCATCGACACACTGCTGTTGGCGATGCGCACACTGCCAGCCAGTACGCGACTGGCGTTGATCGGCGGCGAGGGCGAATCGAACGAAGACCAGGCATACGCACGCCGTGTCCGCCAAAACATCATCGACTACGGCCTCGAGGATCGTGTGATTGTCACGGGGCACGCCGAACCGACCGATGTGTCGGCGTATCTGATTGCCGCCGACGCAGTGGTGTTGCCCTTCAGTGACGGGTATTCGTACCGGCGCGGCAGCCTGTTGACCGGTTTGGCACATGGAGTGCCGGTCATCACCACCAAGGCACAGCTCAATGTGAGCCAAGATCCGTTGCCGGATTTGATCAGCGGCAAACACGCGCTCTTGGTCGAGCCCGACAGCGATACAGCCCTGGCAGAGGCAATCGAGCAACTCCGCACCAATCCCGAACTGGCGTTCCATTTGAGTCGCGGTGGGCGAGAACTGATGGAGATATTTGGGTGGGATCGCATCGTCGCGCAACACGACGATTTGTATCACAGTCTGAAGAGCTAATCGACACCAACGAACACCCCCCGTGGCATGTGCCACGGGGGGTGTTCGTATATACGTGTACTAGACGCGTGCAACCACGATGGCCCAGCCGATGTGTGGGCGTTCGTAGTGCAGGTAATCGTGGCGCATTTTGGCGACAGCAGTGACCAGGTCATCGTGTTCGGGGTCGGTGGGGTTGGCGGCAATCCACTGTTGCGCAGCCTGCCACTTGCGGGTTTCGTAGCGGTCCCAGTCTTCGTGGGATGCGACGAGCATCTCGAGCGGCTCGTGGTCGCCACGGATCTGGTCGACGAGGCCGGCCAGGGTGGGGACGGGGCCGAGTTCGTCGAGGGCAGCAGGGAGTGTGTCGGTGCAGCGGAAAATGTCGCCCACGGCGATGAGTCCGCCGGGTTTGATCACGCGGCGGAAGGTATCGAGGAGCGGTGCAAGCCCGCCGACTGCGAAGGATGCACCGATGCACAAACCGGCGTCGTAGGTTTGGTCGCTCAGGGTGACGTCGCGACCGTCTCCTTCGATGATGTCGATGCGCTCGTGGACGCCGGCGCGCTGGGCACGCAGGCGGGCGACTGCATTAAACCAGGGATTGATTTCGATCGCGGTAATGCGCGCCCCTGTGCGTTCGGCGATGCGCGTGTCGAGCCAGCCACGGCCGCTGCCGATGTCGAGGAGGTGCTGATCGGCGCGGAACCCCATGAGGTCAATCAGGCGATCGAGCTTCTGCGGCGTGCAGGGGTTCGAGATATCGTGGGTGGCCTCGACGATGGACCAAAAACGCGTGAAATGCATGGTGTTCTCTCAGAAGTTGGTTAGGATTGGGCGACGAGGTGGGCACGCACGGCTGCCAGCGCGTCGCGCACCTGTTGTTGCAAGGCTCCCAGCGTGCCCGTGTTGGCAAAGACGACATCGGCGTGTGCCACTTTGTCGGCCTGGGCTGATTGGGCATCGATACGCAAGATGGCTTCGGCTTCGGTCAAGCCACGGGTCTGCATCAAGCGGGCGATTTGGACGGTGCGCGGTGCAGTCACCACCCAGACGGCGTCGCAATGGGCCGGCCAGCCTGATTCGATGAGTTTGATAGCATCGATGACCGCGATGGTCGGTGTCTGGGCTGTGCCCATGGGGAGCGACGCCAGCCAACCGAGGATGTGCTGCCGGACTGCCGGGTGGATCAGCTGCTCGAGGCGTTTGAGTTGCGCCGGATCGGCAAAGACGATGGACCCCAATGCGCGCCGATCGATGGTGCCGTCTGGCGCGACGATACCGTTGCCAAAGGCGTCCACGATAGCCTGGTAGACCGCTTGGCCCGGTTGTTGGAGGTAGCGGGTGACGGCGTCGGCATCGATGGTATGGACCCCCGCGTCGGCGAGGGTCTGGACGACGGTGCTTTTGCCGCAGGCGATGTTGCCGGTCAGGCCGATGATGTACTTATTGTTGTTCGACATATTCGTGTTTGATGAGGCGGCTATCGTCGATGCCAAAGAGCTGCAAAATTTCGCCCATCAACACTGCTTTGTGCGTGGCGTCGCGTTGACTCCAGGTGCGGCTCTTGAGCTCGACGTACAAACCTGCGTTGGCAGAGGTGCTGACGGTGTCGATGTTGACGGCGAACTCGGTGTCGCGATAGGTAATATGCAGGCGCTGGCGTTCTTTGGTAATGGTGATGACCTGGTTGGGTTGGAAGTACTCGCGGTAGAAGCGTTCGGTGTGGTTGGCTGGCGCGGTGTAGCGTGCGCGCGACAACTGGACCGCAGCGTTGTACTCGACGCGTTTGGCGGGTTCGGTCAGGGTCAACGTGTAGTAGGGTGGCGTGCGCCCCTGGGCATCGATGCGGTGGTCTTCGCGTAGGCGGATGCGACCCTGGTTGCTGTCGTTCCAGACAAAGTAGGTGTCGTACTGCGTACGTTGGTTTTGGCGAATGACGGTGAACGGAGCTGCGTTGAGGATGCTCCGAATGGCAACGGCGTCGCTGGGTTCGATTTTTGCTTTGACCTGTATCTCGAATATCTCGCTGGCTTGGATCGGGCTGATCGCCAGGATTTTGTCGAGGAGGTGTTCTTCGCGGTTGGCGAGGAAGGTGTTGATATCGTGCGAGATACGCCGCGCCTCGGCCAAAATAGCCGGCTCGTCGAGCGTCAGCAACGCACGATTGCGCATCAGGATGCGTCCAGCAACGATGGTGTCACGGACGTCACTGGCATGACAGGTATACACGAGCTGGTTGTAGATGGCATCGGCGGCGTAGGTATACGACGGTGAATTATGCAGCGCACCGAGTGAAATAACGATCAGATCGGCTTGTTTGCCGACCGCGAGCGTGCCGATACGATCCGCCTGGTGGATGGCCCGTGCGCCGGATGAGGTTGCCAACGAAAAAGCGGTTTTGGCGGGCATCGCCGTCGGATCGCCCGACAGACCTTTGGGGAGCAATGCGGCGAGGTGGATTTCGCTGAACATGTCTTGGTCGTCGTTCGAGGCAGGTCCATCGGTGCCGAGGCCTGTTTTGACCCCTGCATTGAGGAACTTGAGGTAGGGCGCCACGCCACTGGCCAATTTGAGGTTCGATGTGGGGCACGGCGCCACACCGACGCCTTTGGCAGCCAGGGTGGCGATGTCTTCGTCGGTGGCATGGACACAGTGGGCGGCGATGCAGGGCACCGTAAATGCGCCGACGCGTTCGGCGTACCCGATGGGGGTGCCATGGCGGTCGACGCGCGATTCGTCGACCTCGCGCGCGGTCTCGGACAAATGGGTGACCAGTGGGACGCCGTATGTTTTGCAGAGTTCGACGGCCTGGGCATAGATTTCGTCGGTACAGGTATACGGTGCGTGTGGGGCAATAGTGGGGGTGATGCGCGGGTGCGTGTGCCAGGTATCGATGAAGCGCGTAGCGCGCTCGAGGCCGACGTCGAACGACGAGGCATCGGGTGAGGGCAGGCGCATCACCGATTGGCCACAGACAGCGCGCATCCCGGCCTCGTCAGCCGCCCGGGCGACTTCTTCTTCGTAGAAATACATGTCGACAAAAGTGGTCGTCCCGCCGCGGATCATCTCGGCACAGGACAGCAGTGTCCCCGCGCGGACGAATTCGGGCGTTACAAAGCGGCCTTCGACGGGGAACATATACCCAAACAACCAGACATCGAGCTGCAAATCTGCAGCGATACCGCGGAGCAGACTCATCGGCACGTGGGCATGGGCGTTGATGAGCCCAGGCGTGATGGCACATCCCTGACAATCGATGGTCTGTGTGGCCTGGTAGCGGGCGCTGAGCGCGGCGGTACTGTCGATGGCGACGATGGTATCACCGTGTACAGCAACGGCACCATCATGAAGAATGGTGCCGTGCTCATCCATGGTGACGACCGTTGCGTGACAGAGCAGCAGATCGATCGTGTGCATGTGTTTTTCCTTTTAGAATGTCTTCGATCCCGAACCGGGCACGCGGATATTGCATTTCGTGCAATAGTAATCGTTTTCGTAGGCGGATTTGCGTGCGAACCACTCGCCCATCAGCTGCGTGTAGATGCGATCGTGATTGGCTTGGCGCCACACAAACACCGAAAACATGGCAATCATCACAATGATGAATGCAGCGATCCCACTAAAAATCGCCGCTTCGCCGAAGCGATAGCCAGGGGCGGGGTAATCGGTGCCGAGGGTGAACTGGCTTATCCCGCCGATGATGACGGCAGCTGCGAAAGCGACCGATCCGCTCAGGATGACGGTCATACAGCCGAGGCCACCGGCGGTCCGTGGCAGGGGCATCGGCGCCAACATCAATTGGTCCCGCACCGCATTGCTGGTGATGGGATTGGTGGCGACCGTTGCGACGGGGAGCACGGGCGCGCCACAGGATGGGCATTGCGCGTCAGGCATTGTCATGGTTAGACCTCCCATTGTGCGGACCGCCGCGCACGTGCAGCGGCGATGGCTGCCCGGCGTTCGCCGAAGCCATCACGGCCGAGGAGCGCGTAGGTAGCGATTTTGCCGGCTTCGACCCCTGGTTGGTCGAAGGTGTTGATGTTGAGCAACGCGCCGGCGATAGCCGTCTGCATCTCGAGGAGCATAAACAGCTGCCCAATGGTGAAGGCGTTGATGGCCGGCAGCGTGTGGGTCATATTGGGTCGGCCGGCGTCGTTGAGGGCAATCGCCGTTGCCTGTTGCTCGGCATTGATGAGCTCGTTGAACGTGTGGCCACCGAGGTACGCCACACCTTCGAGGTCACTATAGGCCGACGGGATGGTGACGCTGTGTGCAAACGTATCGACCGCGATGAAGTTGACCAACTTGTCGAAAGGTCCCTCGACATACAACTGCACCTGCGAATGCTGATCGGTCGCACCCAGCGCGCGGATGGGCGTGGTGCCGACGTTGACGGTCTCGCCACTGAGGCTGGTCTTTTTGCCCAGACTTTCGGCCCAGAGTTGGGCAAACCAGTCCGAAATATGGCGCAGGTGGTGCGAGTACGGCATCATCACCACCATGTTTTGGCCTTGTTTGGCGCAGAGCAGGTTGACGATGGCGGCCAACGCGGCCGGGTTCTTCATCACATCGGGGTTCGATGCTATCTGATACCCATATGCGGCGCCGGCCAGCAAGGCACGGATGTCGACGCCGGTGACTGCGGCAGAGAGCAGACCCACCGTCGTCAATACCGAAAAGCGCCCGCCCACGTTGGGCGGCAACTCGAGCATCGGTAATCCTTCACGCAGACCAATCTGCCGCATAAAGCCGCTACTTGGGTCGGTGGTAACGATGACGTGTTCTTTGAGGGCATTGGGGCCGAGGGTCTTGATGAGGTGGGCACGGACCGCCAGAAATGAAGACATCGTCTCGGCCGTGGTGCCCGATTTGGAGATAACGTTGTAGACCGTGCTGGCCGGATCGAGCGTCTCAATCAGGGCTGCGTTCAAATCGGGGTCCGAGTTGTCGATGACGTACAAGCGCGGGTGTGTGCGTGTGCCGCGCGGCTGGTCGTTGTAAAAGGGATGGTTGAGTGCGGATTGCACCGCTATGTTGCCTAATGCAGAGCCGCCGATGCCCAGCACGACGAAGTTTTCGACGTGCATCACCTTTTGCGCGGCGGCCAAGATGGCGCTGATGTCTTGGGCGGGCAAATCGGGCCAGCCGAGGTGGGCGCGGTTGGCTTCGATGTCGGCCAACGCGGCACCAGCGGCAGCGGCCATTGCGTGGATATCGGCCGGGTCGATGCCGTGCGCGCCGACGACCGTGCGGAGGGTGTTATTGATGTCCAGCCGGATGCGCATCGACGATTGCCATTGGGGGTTGTGGTAATCCATTGTTCCTCGCTGCTCTGCTGTCTGCGTTACGGAGTGGGTTGCAGTGCTCGATAGGTTGCTTCGTCGATGAAGGCCCCACCGCTGATGGTTCGGCTCTGCTCGATGCGGTGTGTGTCGAAGGTGAGTGTTGCCTGCATGACGCGGAAGCATTTGGTGTCCATGATGGATTTGTTGACCACATAGCCCACCTCTACCTCGCGCTCGTTGTACTCGATTGCCAAATCGTTGTAGCGATCGATACGGACGCTGACCGTGCTTTGACAGCGGTCACAGCGCACATACAACACAACCGAGCGCTCGGGAGGGGTCAACTGGATGCCAAAAATGCGTTTGAGCCAGCTCATCTGCGCCCCTGCAAAAGATATTCTGAGAAGTATAGCATACCGCTGCAAATGCCTATGTGAGCGTATGGACGACGCCCTCGGCAGCCCGGTAGAGGCGATCGCGCACTGCCGCGGCCACACCATCACCCCGCGGCTCGGCGATGACAATCAGTGCGTATCCTTCGGCGTCGGCAGCGCGCAAGGCTGCAAACAACGAGCGGGCGATGTGTGCACTATCTGTCGCGCTACCAAGGCACATCGTGTCGATGCCACGCATCCCTGCGAAGCGTTCGTCTTCTCGATAACAGAGCCAAATGATGCGCTTTTGTGCATGTGCTTTGACGACCGAACGGCGCACCGCTGCGGCAGATCCACGGAGCAACATGAGGGGTGTGCGGGGCGCATAGTGCTTGAGCAACATGCCGGGGGCGGGGGCTGCCTGGGTCACATCTATGGTGCGCGTCACGATCTGCACCTCACCCAACACCGTACTCAATTGTTCGGCGCTGACATCGCCTTGGCGCAGGATGCGTGCGGGTGATTGGGTGATGTCGACAATGGTCGATTCGACGCCTATCCGGCATGGTCCGGCGTCGAGCACCATGGCGATGCGACCGTCGAGGTCGTGCATGACGTGCAGGCCGGTGGTGGGGCTGGGGTGCGAAAAAAGATTGGCAGACGGCGCCACCAACGGCGTTCCACAGGCCCGAATCAGCGCCAACGCAACCGGATGGGCCGGCATGCGCACCGCTACCGTGTCCAACCCTGCAGTAATCTGTCTGTCCAAGGATGGATGGCGCGGCAACAGGATGGTCAACGGACCAGGCCAGAATGTCTCGGCCAGGAGCGCAAATGTTGCAGGCACGTCTGCCGCCACACCAGCGAGTTGCGCGATGTCGGCGATGTGTACAATCAGCGGGTCGGTTGTCGGTCGGCCTTTGGCAACGAATATACGTGCCACTGCCGTGGGGTTGTGTGCGTCAGCGGCCAGGCCATACACCGTCTCGGTCGGCATGGCGACCAAATCACCTGCCGCGATATGCGCGGCGGCGGCTGCGATATGGGCATGGTATGGGCGTGTCGCCGAAATTGAGCGAAGAACGGTCTTCATGCCAGTTGGTGGTAGCCGCCGCGGTAATACACCAACGGCGCACGGTCGCTGACGTGGGCTTCGTTTAGGGCGCCGACGACAATCGAATGATCACCACCCGGCAAGACATGGGCCAAGGTGCATTCGAATGTGGCACAAGCATTGGCAATCACGGGGATGCCCGCCGCCGTGGTCGAACAATTGATGCCGGTGAACTTGTCGGCGATTTTGCTTGCGAAGTGCTGCGAAATATCCGCTTGATCGGCTGCCAAAATGCTCACCGCAAAGATACCTGACTTGAGGATGGCAGTGTGCGTGGGAAGTTGGTTCTGGATGCAGACCAGCAACAGCTGTGGTTTGAGCGACAATGACGTGAACGAACTCACAGTCATTCCATAGGCTGCATTGTCGTGGACCGTCGTTACGACGGTTACACCGCTCGTAAAACTCCCCATCGCTTTGCGAAACAATGCATCGTCTATTGGCATGAAATCCTGCTATCTGATGTGGTGCTGCGACTCTTACCCTCATTATAGTAGCAAAACCCATCCGACTGCAGTACCAGGCAATGCTACACTACAGTCACACAGGCTGCATATGCGAAGGAAACACCATGCAGACGATTTTGGATACCATACTCGCACAAACACCGACGATTCTCATCGTATTGAGCATTCTCCTGGGCACGATTGTCATCGCCCGGCGCCTCCGCGTGGTGTCACAGGCGGGCGCAACGCGTATGGGATTCCCAGCGGATATCGCCGCTCTGGCAGGCAGCGTCGTCTTTGTCGTCACGCTCCTGGTCGGCGCCTCGATCGCCTTTGCCCAAGGCGGCTGGGGGACCATCGCCTCGAGCTTCATGGCCGGCCTCGGATTGGGTGGCGTGGTCGTCGCCCTGGCCATCCAAGACGTCGCCAAAAGCTACACCGCAGGCATCATGCTGCTCTATTATCGGCCCTACCAAGTGGGCGACGAAGTCACCATCGCAGGCATCCGCGGCACCGTCACGGCCATGCGTCTGCATGTCACCGTTGTGCGTAACCAAGCGGGCATGCTGGTGCACATCCCCAGCAACGTCATCAATGGCAGCGCCATCATCAACTACACCCGCTCGGGGCTACGCCAACAGACGTATGCGTTGACCGTGCCGCGCAACAGCGCCTTCGAGAGCATCATCGACGCCTTGCCGCGCATTGTCCAAGCGCTGCCTATGGTCGCGCCCGAGCCGCAGTGCACCGCTAGCATCGCCGACATGCACGGCGCCCAGGTGACCATCCACGTCGTCGCATGGACTGCCGCCGAACACGACGACGACGGGTCGTGCCGCACCGCGGTTATTTTGGCTATCGATGCATACCTCGGCACCCAGGGCGGCACCACACGTGCGGGTTCGCAGGTCAGTCAGGTCGATTAGCAGGGGACATCGGCGCAGTATGCGAAAACCGCCCCGTTCCGCGTCGCGGAACGGGGCGGTCTGCTGTGGACGGCTTACTCGCCGCGCGCCAAGTAGAACGTCATCGAATGCAATACCGATAGTGGGTCAATGTAGCGCACCCAGACTCCCGTGGGGACCTGCAGGACCGTCGGCGCATAGCTCAACAGCGCGCGCACTCCTGCTTTGATGAGCACATCCGCCACGCCTTGGGCACGATCGGCAGGGACCGCGATGATGGCCATCTCGATGCCACGGGCCGATATCGTCTGGGCAATACTGTCACTATGCTGGACCACAATCGTGCCCAACGGCTTGCCGACTTTGTCGGGGTTGGCATCGAACACTGCAGCGATATGGATCCCCTGGGCGCGGAACCCCTCGTAGCGCACAATTGCCTCGCCCAATTGGCCCGCGCCGATCAGCGCCACTGCCCACGAGCGGTCGAGCCCGAGGATCTGGTCGATTTGCTCGAGCAACCGCTCGACGTCGTACCCAATGCCCTGCTTGCCGAACTCGCCGAAGTAGGACAAATCTTTGCGGATCTGGGCGGCTGTCACATTGATGCGATCACCGAGCTCTTGGGACGATACCGACAGCACACCTTCGTGCAAGAGGTAGCGTAGGCTCCGCGCATACAGTGGGAGTCGACGCACAACGACGTCGGGTGGCATGACAGCACGACTCACAAAGACTCCTCAGATACGTACGTACATAAAAGACATATAATGTTTCGAGAATAGCACTATTTTTCACAACATGCAAGTATAGCCCATTTTGACGCAGTAGCGTGCTATACTATCATGCATTTGTGTATGTCGTTTGACCGCTATGAGGTATCGTGTATGCGCCAAAAACCCGCCATTGCCGCGCTTCGTTCGATGCGCAGTGCGCCCCCTGCGGCGGCGCCTGCCGTACCCGTCGTTGCGCGCTTGTCTGCCAACGAAAACCCCCTCGGTCCCTCACCCAAAGCAATGGCCGCTGCCGCCGCCGCGATACCCACTATGCACCGCTATTCGGACCCCAACAATACCGCACTGCGCACCGCGCTGGCAGCACACTTCGATCTGCGGCCCGACATGGTGCTCTGCGCCAACGGGTCGGACGAGCTGATTTTGCTCATCGCGCTGGCCTACCTCGAGCCGGGTGACGAAGTCGTCATGGCAGACGGCACGTTCGTCAGCTATGTGATGCGCACCGGTATGATGGCCGCCACCCAAAAGAAGATCCCGCTCCGCAACGGCGCTCATGATCTCGCTGCCATGGCCGCCGCCATCACCCCCAAGACGCGCATGGTGCTTATCTGCAACCCCAACAACCCGACCGGCGCGACCAATGGCGCAGCCGAGATGCACCAGCTCCTCGCGGCCGTACCCGACGACGTACTCATCGTCGTCGACGAAGCCTACATCGAATACGCCACCCGGGCGGATTTCCCCGATATGATCAGCGAGCTCCGCGGTGGCCGTGCCAACATGATTGTGCTCCGGACCTATGCAAAAATCTACGGGATGGCAGGTCTGCGCCTGGGTTACGCCTTGGGCGACCCGGCTGTGCTGGATTACCTCTCCAAAACCCGACCGGTCTTTGATGTCAACGCCCTCGCTGCGGTCGCCGGCATCGCAGCCCTGAGCGATACCGAGCACCTCGAGGCGAGTCGCGCCCAAGCCGCCGAAGCCCGAGACTTGTATGTCGAACGACTGACCGCAATGGGCCTGACACCGTACCCGTCCGAGACGAACTTCATCGCGGTGCCGCTCCCTGCGGGCGTCAGTGATGCCGCCGTCGTGGCGGCCATGGCGGCCCGCGGCATCGCCATCAATGCACTCGGGGCATGGGGATTGCCCGGCGTGTTGCGCATCTCGTTTGGGACCCCTGCCGAAAACATCCTCTGCCTCGATGCCCTGCGCGACATCCTGGCCGCCCAATAATCGGACGCTCGTTGTTGAAGGATTGACCAGTACTATGAAAATAATCGTCGTCGGGACCGGGTTCGTTGGCCTCTGTCATGCCGCTGTCTGCTCCGAGTATGGGCACGAAGTCTATGCCTACGACATCGACAAGGTCCGTATCGCAGCCTACTCGTCGGGCAAAGCCGAAGAAATCGAGCGCATGATCAACGAGCCAGGCCTGGCCACGGTCATCGCCGAAAACTTGAACCGCTACCTCTTCTTCACGACCGAAATTGCCCCCATCTTGGAGGGCACCGACGCCATCTTCTTGTGCTTGCCCACCCCGCCCAATCCGGATGGTTCGTCGGATCTGAGCTTCTACTTCAACGCCGTCGACTACCTGGCCCAATTGTTGGCCAAGCGTGCTGATCAGCGGCGGGTGGTCATCATCAACAAAAGCACCGTGCCCATCGGCACTGCCCGCGCCCTCGAACAAGCGTTGGCCAAACACCACGTCCCCAATGTGGGCGTGGCGTCGAATCCCGAGTTTTTGCCCGAGGGTGATGCCGTCGAAAAATCACGCCGCCCCGACCGCGTTGTGGTGGGTGCCGACACCGAAGAAGACTTCCGCATCCTGCGCCGCATCTACTCGCAGTTCGTCAATCATGTGCGCATCAGCTATATCGAGACAACGCCCGAGACTGCCGAGTCGATCAAATACATCGCCAACACCCTGCTGCTGACCTATGTGTCGTTTTGGAACGGCATCGGCGCGCGCATCGGCGAGACATTCCCCAACGTCCGCATGGAGGACCTCAAGCGCGGCGTCACCGCCGACAACCGCATCTCGAAGTGGGGGTCATACGTAGGCATCGGCGCGGGTGGATCGTGCTTCGGCAAAGACGTCCAATCGCTCATCTACCAGCTCGAGAGCCGCGACCAAGACGCCCAGTTGCTCCGATCGGTCTATGACATCAACGAATACCAAAAGATGTACCTGCTCGACCGCGCCGAGGAAGAAGCCGGATTTTCATTTGCCAACAAGACCGTCGCCCTGCTGGGTTTGTCGTTCAAGCAACGCACCAACGATATGCGTGATTCGTCGGCACTCAAGGTCGTCGAAGGCTTGCTGGGTCGCGGTGTGACAGCCATTCATGCGTATGACCCGATGTCGATGCACGAGGCGCGCCGCTGGTTCGATCCCATCAAAAATCCATTGTTTGCCAAACTGAGTTACCACGAGTCGGTCAAAAGCGCGCTGGCCAATACCGATGTACTGGTCATTGCAACCGATTGGGAAGAGTTCCGCGGCCTGTCGCGCACCATCGAACTCAACACCAAAAAACCCTACCTCATCATCGACGGTCGTCGCATGATCCCCGACTACGCCGAACTGGTGGCGCTGGGCTATCGATACTTGGCCGTCGGTTCACCCCTGCGCGGCTAGCTGTGTTGCCGGTACGATGTTTGTTTCAAAAGACACCCTGCGGGGTGTCTTTTGCGTTGTGGAGGGCACACGCCTGCGTACGGCAAGTTTTGGGTCGATAGAGACCGTGTACAGTCAGCACATTGTCCGGCGCGGACACGTTTTCGCATGTGTGACGTTGAAAATTCCGGAAACATCTCACAGAAACTGCATATGATAGTAGGTATAGGTGAAAAGATGCTTACTATTGCGTAGACACAGCAGAGTCAATCCGACGAAATAGCGGATGGTACACCATCCATACAAATAGATTCCAATGTCAAACGACCGACGCAAAGCCGAAAAACAAACAGGAACCTATCAGATGTCACACCACTGATAGCCAAGGGGAACACCTATGCGTGGACATGACAGGGTAATCTTGCGGTCATTGCTACGGCTTATGCTGGTCTGTCTGATGCTCTGTGTCGCACACCCATTTGGGGGTGCTCCCGCACCTGTCAGCGTGTCTGCGGCCAGCGGTACGCGGACAACGCCGTACCTCCAAAACGGCGGATTCGAATTGGTGACGGGTGGAGTTCCCAATAACTGGACATTCTTGCAGTCCCGCGTCAATTTGGGCGTGACGAGCCTGGGCGGGTGCCCAACGGCAGAGTCGATGGTCGACTACGATGCGATATGGACACGCAGCGCCAATTATGGCACTGTGCCGACGTGGGTATCGTCCAAGGGACCCAAACCGACCAATGACAACGACACCGGATCGTTTACTGGCTTTTCGGTAGGGATGGCAACGAGCATTGCGTCGACGCCGGCGACAGGACCCATCGAAGGAGCACGGTTTGTGTCGCTCTCGCTCGGGGCAGGTGACGGCAGCGCGTACCACGTGGTGCACGGCCCAGCGATTATCAGCGACAGGTTCCGTGGCGAGGCCGGTCAGGTCGTCACGTTGAACTGGTACGGGTTGGTACTGCCAAACAAAGACGACTTTGCTGTGTTAGGGTACTTGCTCGACACCGATGCAAATAACGACGGCACGGCATCGGGTACTGCGGGGGACTGTTCCTACGAACCCATTCTCGAAACGACGGGTTCGACGGTCACGGCGTGGCAGTTCGCCGACGTGACAATCCCGGCAACAAAAGAATTTTATCGATTTGTGTTTATTGGTGGGACCTTCGATAAATCAGGCGGCGGTATCTCGGGAGCATCGTTCTATATCGACAACATCTCGATGGGTACCCCTCAGACGGTGACCTTCAGCCTTGCGTCAACCAGCGCAAATTATGCTGCGGGGAACATCACCGAACCGTTCCCATTGCCGGGCACCGCATCATCGGGGTTGGCGCTCAGCTACACCTCGAGTACTCCATCGAAATGTACGGTGACCAGCGCCGGTGTGTTGACCGTGGTGGCAGCAGGAACCTGCACGATTACTGCGACCCAATCCGGTGGCGAAAACGGAGGGACGCTGTATGCATCGTCGCCCAGTGTGACCCAGTCGTTCACCATAACGGCGACGTTGCCGACGGCGCAAACGATTACGTTTGCGGCACCTGCTGATCGCCTCGCTACCGACGCCGATTTTGGAGTGACGGCGACGGCGAGCTCGGGTTTGCCTGTGACCTTTACCTCGAGCACGCCGAGTGTGTGTAGCGTGACGGGTGTGACCGTCGACTTGGGTGCAGCGGGAACATGTACGCTTGTGGCTGCGCAGGCAGGTGGCACGAACAGTGGGATCTTTTATTCTGCCGCGCCGACCGTGACGCGGTCATTTTTGTCGAAGGGTTCTCAGACGATTACCTTCGATGCATTGGGAGACAAAAATCCGACTGCCAGTAGCTTTGCCGTCTCGGCGACTTCTTCGGCGGGCCTGACCGTGACCTACAGCACTGCATCGGCGGGCATTTGTAGCGTGACCAGCAGCGGCACGGTGACCATCCTTGGACCGGGCACGTGTACCATCAGCGCCAATCAGGCAGGAGGCGCTACGGGTGGGATCACCTATGCAGCAGCGTCGTCCGTGTCGCAGTCGTTCTTGGTGCGCACCGGTCAGACGATTACCTTTGCGGCGCCTGCGCCGGTCGACGAAGACGCAGCGACGTTTGCACTGCTGGGTTCTGCTAGTTCCGGACTCGCGCTCACGTATACATCTTCCACACCGGCTGTATGTACCGTGACGAGTGGCGGTACTGTCAGCATGGTGTCATTTGGTACCTGTACGATTACCGCAGCCCAGGTCGGTGGTACCAACAGTGGGACGGAGTATGCGCCCGCCACGAGCGTGACGCGATCATTTACCTCGCGCAAGGTGCAGGCGATTACGTTTGGGGCCATAGCCGACAAAGATCCGACGGCAGCAGACTTTCGACTGACCGCAACGGCGAGTTCCACCTTGACCGTAAGCTTTAACAGCACGACAAACAGTGTCTGTACGGTGACGAGCAGCGGACTGGTGAGCATCGTCGCTGCGGGCACCTGTACCATCAATGCACAG
>JACCDP010848652.1_pt1 | contig 18626 bp, 18 predicted proteins | sample 7445841 | NCBI WGS metagenome assembly JACCDP01 (sample SAMN15323441, study PRJNA562643) | freshwater metagenome | isolation source: river surface water | place: USA:Blue River Watershed | collected 2017-08-17
AGCAGGAGCCCTAGACGATGTTTTTAAAATCAACTTATCAGAAAGTGCGGGGTGGAGCAAGGTTGTTTCATGTGGTCATGTGAATCGAAAAGAAGCCTTGGCAATCAAACAAAAAGCGTTTGCTGGCATTGTGACCTTTCTTCCTTTTCCCAATCACATTAATGCGCAGCCCAATAAGATTTTTGAATATATGGCTTCGGGAATTCCTGTGATTGGTTCTAATTTCCCGATGTGGAAACTGCTTATAGAAGCGCAGGAAGTTGGACTCTGTGTAGATCCTGAAGATCCGAGGGCCATTGGTGAAGCGATAGAATACCTAAGAACCAATCCGGAAATCGCAAAAACGATGGGTGCACGGGGAAAAAAACTCGTTCAGGATACATTTAATTGGACGGTGGAAGAAGATAAACTCGTGGGGTGTTATACTGAAATCTTGAACGAATGAAATTAACCTATCCAAGGGTGTATCAATGGGCGCTAATGCTGTTATTAGCCGGGTGGATGTTCTTGCCTGGTCTTACCGGGCTATTTTGTTTATTATTCTTGGTGATCGTGATTACTGGTATTGTGAAGAAAGAACTCACCTTTAAATTCAATATAATTCTCCTAGGAGTAAGCTTATTTCTTCCTTATTATTCCTTGTATGCGATGAATGCCGTAGATCCACAAGAAGCCATGTTTGGAGTTGAAAAAAAACTATCATTCGTCCTATTTCCGCTCGTATTTTCTTTTGTTCCTACCTTTAATCTGAATAAACGTTTCTTGGAAAATGGGTTTTTAATTTCCTTATTCCTCATGCTTTTTCTGTGTTATTTGGGAGCATTTTTCAATTATGAAGAGCATAATTATGATGCTGCTTACTTATTCTCCTCCCATTTTTCTGGATTGTTTCATCACCCCACCTATGTCTCCGTTTTCTGCGCCTTAGGGATATTTATGTTGTTTAGGCGTTGGGAAGCCCCAATGACCATGAGGGAACATCTCTTCTCGGCGGTCGGTATACTTTTTTTACTCTATACCCATGTGCAGTTAGAAAGTTTATCTGGCCTATTATTCGCAGTCTTACTCATGGCTTGTTTAGTTGGATATTGGTTATTTAAAAAACAAGGTTGGACCGTACTCATTGGAGTTTTCACCCTTGGTATGTTGGTTAGCTACCTAGGGATTTATTTTATACCTTCCTTACGAAGTAATGTATTAGATTCCATTTCTTTTGTCCGTAATTATGTGAAAGACCCCTATGCCTATACGCATCTTCCCCGTGGGGAAATTCGTGGCAACGATGCCCGATTGATATTATGGACTGCCTCGGCAGCAATTTTGCGCGAACACCCGAATGGAGTGGGGGTAGGTAATCTCCCAACCATAATAGAGGCTAAACTGCTTGAATTTGGTCAGGTTAATTTAGCTAAGGAGCACCTAAATCCACACAATCAATTTTTTCACACAGCGGTGGAAACGGGTTGGATTGGGTTGCTTTGGTTGCTTGGTATGTTAATCTCCATGCTTTGGTATGGGTGGAAGCATAAACAAGGAATCTTAATCCTTGTTGTTTGTGCATTTGCTTTTAATTCCTTGTTTGAATCCATGTTGGAGCGACAATCAGGCATTGTGTTCTGGTTATTATGGAGTTGTTTATTTATTGGTATTCATCCGGCATTTAAAATCCAACCCAATGAATCCTGAAATTTCCGTTGTTATTCCGTGCTATAATGAAGTGCGATACATAAGGGATTGCATTGATTCGTTGTTGTTGAATGGTACAGACCCTTCGCGCATGGAATTGTTGGTGATTGATGGAGGATCTACCGATGGCACCGTAGCCTTATTGAATGGGCTCTCACAAATTCATCCCCAGGTGAAGGTGCTGAGCAATCCGGATCGAATTACACCGCGGGCCTTAAATATTGGTGTTCATGCCGCTCAAGGAACCTACATTTTGATTTCGAGTGCGCATGCATCGTTTGATTATGGGTATGTCGGCACCCTTATTTCAACCATGAGCGATCACTCTGATGCAATTGCGGTAGGTGGTGTGATGGAAACTATGGTGAAAAATAGTACCGCAATGTCTGAGTCTATACGCACCGTGCTTATGCATCCAGTCGGTGTGGGGAATGCTAAATTTCGAACAGGGGTTTCAGATGTGATTGCTGTGGATACCGTTCCCTTTGGATTATACCGTGCTCAGGAACTAAAAGCAGTTGGAGGTTATGATGAACGACTAATTCGAAACCACGACATGGAATTATCGAAGCGTTTACTTCGAGACGGAGGAAAAATTTACCTAACACCGAAGGCAAGATGCACCTATTATGCACGGGAAACGTTTAGGGCCATGGCAAAGAATAACTTCAATAATGGCAAGTGGAATTTGAAAACTGTGTATATCACTCGAACATTTTCCTCCCTAAGTTTGCGTCATTTTATCCCCATGCTATTTCTTGGTTCATGGACACTTCCACTGTTACTTTCCTTATTCACTTGGAATCCCCTGTGGTCACTGGCTTCATGCGGTGTGCTTATTTGTTACACCGGAGTATTAATGGCCGTAGCATGGCAAGCACGCAATGGAAAAAACAAGGTTTTATTGGTTCTCATTGGCTTTAAGTTACTTCATTTTTCATACGGACTTGGTTCCTTTTTGGGCTTACTTAGTTTACCCTTTACCGCTAGAACGAGATGAATGTTGAGTTGACATATCAAGCAAGGATAGCCCAGTATATCCATATTGCTCCGGAGCAAGTTTCGCTTTATTGGAAAGGACGGGTTGCCTTATATACCGTGTTAAAGGCAATGGGTGTAGGTCCCGGAGATGAAGTTGTGCTCCCAGCGTTCACGTGTGTTGTGGTACCCAATGCCATTCTTTATTTGGGCGCAACACCCATTTATGTGGATATCAATCCGACGGTTTTATGCTGTAGCGCCGAGCAAATCGAACAGGTAATTACCCCAAAAACTAAAGTAATATTAATTCAAAACATGCTTGGGTTGAGTTTTGAAGTGGAGGAAATCGTATCCTTAGCTAAAGCAAGGGGAATTTATACGATTGAAGATTGCACGCACGGGTTTGGAGGGAAACATCAGGACGTATTCAACGGCCTACGTAGCGATGCCTCATTTTTTTCGAGTCAATGGAACAAGCCCTTTTCTACCGGAATAGGGGGGATGTTGGTATTAAATAATCGAGACTTACTTCAGCCGGTCAATCAGCTTAATTCGCATTTAATTAAACCCAGTGCCAAGGATCAGTTCATACTTTTTATACTTATTTGGGCGAGAACGTATTTGCTAAAAGGATTTACGTATTGGACCTTCCTTCGATTGTATCGATGGTTGAGTAAGAAAGGGGTGGTCGTAGGCTCTTCCAGTGCTTCCGAATTAGAAGGAATTCACAAGCCAAAGGATTATTTTAAAGGTATGAGTTCGGTGCAATGCCGAGCAGGAATTAAGGCGTTAAGCACATTAGACCAGGTGATTTCACAGCGCAAAAATTCGGGTGTATCAGTTCATGAATGGTTGGCCAATCAAAGCAAAACCACCGTCCCATCAGAACACTTGGCCCAACATGCCTTTCTTAAGTATCCCATCCTTGTTAAAGACCGAGCGTTGTTTTTGCAGCAAGCAGAAAAAGAAAAAGTACCACTTGGAGATTGGTTTATTTCTCCTTTGCATCCCGTATTAGATTCCTTGGAACCTTGGGGACTGGATGTTTCTAATTTTCCGAATGCAGTATATATAAGTAAGCACATTGTTAATCTTCCCCTTGATTTACCTGTGCATAGATTGATTAATTTTCTCGAACTTTACAAAAACGAAATTATCTAATATGTTACCTTTCTCTCCCCCACGAATAGACCAACGAATCATTGATGAAGTTACGGATACCTTACGAAGTGGTTGGATTTCTACAGGTCCAAAAACTAAGTTATTTGAAAAGAAAATCACCGAATATGTGGGGTGCAAAACAACAGTAGCTGTTAGTGCATGGACCACCGGAATGGAAATTGTATTGCGTTGGTGGGGTATAGGTCCGGGCGATGAGGTTATTATCCCTGTCTATACGTATTGTGCGAGTGCTAATGTGGTGTTACATACCGGTGCTAAAGCGGTCATGGTGGATATCAATCCGGATGATTTTAATATTAGCATTGAAGCCATTCGAGCGGCCATAACACCAAATACTAAAGCGATTATGCCGGTTGATATTGCCGGTTTACCTTGCGATTTCGATGCCATTAAACAACTTGTTGAAGAAGCTAAATCGATGTTTACTCCTTCGAATGAGCAACAACAGAAATTAGGACGAATCTTAATCGCCTCGGATGCAGCACATAGCTTTGGCGCTACGTATAAGGGCGTGCAAATGGGTGCGGTAGCTGATATTACGTGCTTTTCGTTTCATGCAGTAAAAAATTTAACCACGGCAGAAGGTGGGTCAATTTGTTTTAATTTGCCTGATTCATTTGACCATGAAGAACTCTATAAATTGTTTTGTATTAAAATCCTTCACGGTCAATCCAAGGATGCCTTAGCTAAAATGCAAAAAGGAGCTTGGCGTTATGATGTGATTGAGCCTGGATATAAGTGTAATATGACCGACCTTCAAGCTTCTATAGGCTTAGTGGAATTGGAGCGCTACCAGGATACCTTAGACCGTCGAAACGAAATTTTTGATCAATACTCCAAGGGGTTTGAGGATCTTGATTGGGCTGAGACTCCAATACGTGAAGACCGTTTTCGAGTTTCTTGTTGCCATTTATACCAATTAACTATAAAAGGGATCAACGAAGCGCAACGCGATGCCATTATGCATGAGATTTTTGAGCAAGATATTGCGGTTAATGTGCATTTCCAACCCCTGCCTCTGTTTACGGCGTACAAGGAGTTAGGGTATGATATTGCCAATTACCCCGTGGCCTATGATAAATATTCAAGAGAAATTTCCTTGCCGATTTATTACAACCTAACTAATGAGCAAGTTGATAGCGTAATTAAGGCGGTAACGATTGCATATCATAAGGTGATGGGATGAAACGTTTAATGGACGTCATACTTTCGTCGCTTATTTTAATTGCGTTTTTACCAATAGGATTAATTATTTCATGTGGTATTGCGCTAGAATCAAGGGGAGGTATTTTTTACTTACAGGAACGAATCGGATTAGGCGGTAAGCCCTTTATGTTGCTTAAGTTTCGATCCATGCGTCCGAATGCAGATCGGCAAGGGAAACTTACCGTGGGTGAACGCGACCCAAGAATTACGCGTGTAGGAGCTTTTGTTCGTAAATACAAACTGGACGAATTTCCTCAGTTTATCAATGTATTGAAGGGAGATATGAGTGTGGTTGGTCCTCGACCAGAAGTGATGGAATATGTTCGTCACTACACGGATGCCCAACGTAAGGTGTTAGATTATAAGCCCGGAATTACCGATCTCGCTTCGATTAGTTATTTTGAAGAGAATAAAATATTGGCAAATAGTAACGAACCCGAACGTACTTATATTGAAGTAATCATGCCGGAGAAAATCCGAATCAACTTGGAATATCAACTCAGCGCGTCCGTATGGCGTGATTTGGGTGTAGTCTGGAAAACTGGAATGAGAATGATTAAATAAAGTTGTTGAATACATATAATTACAGCTCTATGGAATTAAAGAAAGGAAATTTAAGTTTGATTTTATTGGTAGTAACTACTATGGCATGGGGTCAGAACCAAGTTAGTGACTCTGTGAATAGAAGGTTGGAAGTTAAAAATCAGCTCGGTGTTAAGTTTGGCGGACCAAGTTTTCTATCTTGTAATTATGAGCATTTTTTCAATCATCATTGGAGTATTGAAGCGGGGGCCGGTTCTATTTTAGCAATTTCTGGGGTTCACGTTGGAGGGCGTTATTATTTTGGTTCAAAAGCAAAACCAACAAAATTTGCTCCCTACCTCGGTGCTGCTATCGGTGCAGCTTTCATAATTGGTGGAGGAAGTTCTGGAGGAATTGATGGCTATGGTGCTGCCGTTGGTTATGTTCCGCTTGGAATACAGTTAATGACGAAAAAGGGTTTTGCGGTTTCCTTGGAAGCTGCGTGGATGTATCTAGACAATGAGGTTTTACCAATGGGAGCACTCCGTTTGTATAGATCACTTAAAAAAGAAAAGAAAAAACGAACTTAATCTTTCAATAATCTAACAATCTGCGAAGATTGTGCTGTCCGTACTTCCAACATATATACTCCTTTGGGAAGTGATTTCACTGAAAATTGATTATCCCCATCCATACGAACTTCTAGTGCTGTTTTTCCATCCATCCCATAACAGCGTATGTATTCGATTTGTGCGTTTGAATTTACGGTAACTAGGTCAGAACTTGGATTTGGCGCAATGGAAAGTGATAAATCTGATTCCGCGAGTTGCAGAGACGGATTTAAGCGGGAAGGCTCAGCCCCATAGCAATCTCCATCTATACGTGCCATATCGAAATATGCACCACTGGGTGGGAGCATTACATTAGAAACAATAGAACCATCTAAAAGGGATAAACCAACCAGATAGATTTGTGCGTTATTATCCATCGTTTCAAAATAATAGATGAGGTTAATTGGATCAATTGTGGCCCCACCGTTCATGATATAGTTGTTGAAATTTAACGGAGTTGATAAGGCGGTAACTACTCCTGTTGTAGCGTTGATTTTACCCAACGATTGAACGCCCACTCCGTTATTCATGATTAACCCATACATCGTTGTGTCAACACAGCTGTAGGCAAAATTATCAAAGCTATCTCCACCGCTTGGAATGCTAATCAAGGGCTGAGTATATATTGAACCATTGTACAAATCAATTCCCATCAGTTTTCCTTCAGAAATAAAATAGTATACCATCAGGTGAGGGTCTATGGACGAGCCAGCCATTACATAACTTGATGCAACGGATGCCGGTGAAATGAGCGAAACTTGTCCTGTATTTAGATCACAGGTAGCCAAGCGCATGTCTCCTGAATATACGCCTGTAACTGGGTTGTATAGAACCTGTGAAAATAACCCATACATCGTGGTATCGGAGGTGTTGAATTTGAAATTATCAAAATTTCCCGTGGCATTGGGTAAACTTACCATCACATCGTTGACCAATGTCCCGTTCGATAAATCAACTGAAAGCCATGAATCTTGGTCTTGATAGGTATAGGTGTAGTTATATGGGTTAAGCGAGACCCCTGTTAAATTGATGGTGTTCCCTAGGTTCGGACCCAATACATTTATAAGTCCTGTTGCCGGATCAATCGTGGCCAATTGAACCGTAGATGGATTGTTATTTCTGTATAAGCCATACATGGTATTGCCCAATTGTCCTAAGGAAAGAAATGGGATAAAAAGCAAGAGCAGTTGAAGTGTTCGCATACGTCAAAACTACGCATAAATGTGCGGTAATTCTAATGAAATTCAATACAATATTTGTGTGTTGAATGACTTCCTGACGCAAGCCACATTATACCTTTTTTCTCGTTTATGTTACCGCTTGAATCCAGTGCATCTGCCCATCCCCACCACGGTTCAATACAGAAAAATGGTGCGCCAGGTTTGGTCCATAAACCGACCGCAGTCCATGTGTCGCAATGCAATGAAAGAATTCTCGGGCCATGTATTTTACCAAATCCAATGGATTGAAAGGGGGGATGTTTAATTACAATTGCATCGGATGCAAATAAGTCATCAGACAGTTCGAACTTCCGTGTAAGTTCAATTTCTTTTGTTTCGCCGTTGTAGTAATTTCCTGTAATTAAGTGTTGTTGTACTGTAAAGTCATCTCCAAAATCAAGATAATACTCCGAGAGTTTTCCTTCGATGTGAAATCCAGGATGCCCGCCAATACTATAGTAGAGTTCTGCCGAATCAAGGTTAGTAACACGGTGTTCAATTTCCAGGGTATCTTGGAATAAGGTGTATTTCACCAGTAGTTCGAAGGCAAAAGGGTATTGTGCTCGGGTTTGTTCATTATCTGTTAGCCGCAAGGTGATGGAATCTTCTGAATGGTCAATTACTTGAAAAACTTGATCCCTGGCGAAGCCATGTTGCCGCATGCCATATGATGCATGATTCAACGTGTACTGATCGTTAAGTAATCGTCCAACAATAGGAAATAGAATTGGGGCAAAGCGATTCCAGAGTTTGTCGTTTTTTTGCCAAAGCAAGTTCCCATGTGTTATATGGGTGAATTGTTGAAGTTCTGCACCCAAGGGGTTGATACAAACTTTTAATTGATTGTTTTGAAGAATAAGCATACCGATATCGGTGTAATGATTTTAATTAAAACGACAATTATCTACACCTCGATTACAATAGATACCTCACGAGTGTCGCCATCAATAGGCGGAGAAAGCTTGTGAATTTCAACTCGAAGGCCCAAGATTCCCTGCAATTCTTTTGTTATTCTTGAAACGATCCGTTGTCCTACGTGCTCAATCAATTTCGACCGAATGCCCATTTCTTCTGCTACTATGTTTTGAACGGCGCAATAATCTACCGTATCAATTAATTCATCGCTGGCTGCGGCTTTTGAAAAGTCGGTGTCAATCGTTACATCTACCGTATAATATCCGCCAATCCGCGCTTCCTCTTCCATGCATCCATGAAAAGAATAACAGCGAATACCCCGAACGTGAATTTTATGCTTCATTTAGAATGGCGGCAATTTTAGGTAGGTTTTCTTTCATGCGGGTTAAGACTTCCTCTTTCCCAAGAAACGCGCTCACATCAAACATTCCTGGACCAGCGCCAACACCTGTAACGGATAAACGATAAGGGAGCAATACAGCACCAATTCCCAAGCCTTTCTCTTCCAAGTATCCCTTGAAAGCAGTTTCGATATTCGCCGAGTTAAAGTCAGAAATTCCCTCCAATCGAATCATCCATTCATTTAAATATCCGGATGTTTCTGCTTTCCATTTTTTACGAATAGTTTCCGTATCAAATTCACTTGGATTAGCCAAGAAATAGGCTCCATCCGTTAATATGTCTTCTGCAAAGGTCGCACGTTCCTTCATCAATCCAACTAAGGTTTCCAGAGCGGAATCAGAAATGTTTAGGGTAGGGTTTGTTTCTTTTAATCCCTTAGCGATGTCTGCATCAGCTTGCATACGCAACCAATTTTGTTGAAACCACTTCGTTTTCTCTGGATCGAATTTTGCTCCGGATTTCGAAACTCTTTCTAAAGAAAAGGCTTCTACTAGCTCGTCTAAGGTGAAAATCTCTTGAGGCGTACCCGGATTCCAACCCAATAAAGCCAACATATTAATGAAGGCCTCAGGTAAGTACCCTTTTTCACGGTATCCTGAATATAATTCCCCTTCAGCGGTGATCCAGTTGGTAGGAAATACTGGAAATCCTAGGCGGTCACCATCGCGTTTGGACAATTTCCCGTTTCCATCGGGTCTAAGTAAAAGTGGAAGGTGTGCAAATTCTGGGGCATCCCAACCGAAGGCTTGATAAAGCAGCACATGCAATGGCGCTGAAGGAAGCCACTCCTCACCACGAATTACATGCGATATGTTCATCGTATAATCATCTACAATGTTCGCTAAGTGGTAGGTTGGCATGCCATCGCTTTTGAATAATACCTTATCGTCTAAGTTATTTGTATTAACAACTACCCATCCTCGGATGAGGTCATGAAAACGTACGTCTTCATTCCGTGGCATTTTCATACGGATCACATATGGATCACCGTTAGCCAATCGTTGTTCAACTTCCGTATGAGGTAAGGTTAACGAGTTTTTCATACTTACCCGCGTTACACTGTTGTATTGCCAATTAGGCATTCCCATTTGTTTGGCTTGTTCCCGCATTTGCTCCAATTCTTCCGCGGTATCAAAGGCATAGTATGCTTTGTCGTTAGCTACAAGCTGCTCCGCATACGGACGATACATGGCTTTTCGTTCCGATTGCACATAGGGTCCGAAGTCTCCTCCAAGTCCAGGTCCTTCGCTGGGCATGATACCACACCAAGAAAGCGCGTCCATTATGTACTCTTGCGCACCCGGTACAAATCTAGTTTGGTCGGTATCTTCAATTCGGATGAGGAACGTACCCTTATGTTTTTTAGCAAATAAATAATTGTAAAGTGCTGTTCTTACACCTCCCATATGTAAAGGGCCAGTAGGAGAAGGGGCAAAGCGTACGCGAACGGGTTTGGACATGTGATTATTTTTCTGCAAAGGTAATGAATAGGTGTAAAAAGTACGTTCTTTCTTTTAAGCTTTATCCATCAGATGGTTTAACAACAGGATTTTACATTTGTTTCATTTTTTTACCTTTGGATTATGAAAACGTTAGCTCCCTTATTCATACTTTTATTTCTTTCATCTTGTGTCAGTGTAGACTATCTTCCGCACATCATTAAGATCACACAAAAGCACCATGCTATTGCGGTGTTGCCGCCGAGAACAACCATTGAACGTAAGATTTGGATGACGGATGACCGATTCAATGAGTTAACCCTTCAAAAACAGCGTCAATTACAAGAGCAGTTAATTCGATCCTTTGCACGACGAATGAATGAAGGGAAATGTTTTGTGGAGGTGTTGGATTTAAATTCTACGAATGATGTCGCACTTCCAGCTGGATATAATGAAGGTAGGATTTCGCCGAAAGAACTATGTAAATTACTAAAGGTTGATGCCGTGTTTGAATCAAACATTCAAATTCTTGAACCCGTGTCAGAGGCAACTGCCATTTTCTTTCAACAAGCAACAGGTACAACGCTGATTACAAATTCAATTACCTTGCGAGCCTCGCTAATTGATACTTTGGGCAATGTGCCAATTTGGAATTTGACTGCCATTAAGAATGGCACCTTGGGTTCCTTTAAGCAAATAATGCTGAATAAAGTGATTCGTAGAACTACGCGAAATACACCCTATAATATTAAAAAGAACCCTTACCGGAAACTTTATCAAAAGTATATAGAGAATGGAAGCTCTTAAGGTAGGATAATTGGTTTAATTAAATCAATCTCAATTGGTTCTTAAGTTGAACAGGTCATAGTTATAGCGATGACTAAATTTTTTAATCAAAAACTTGCTGCAAAAAACAACATTACCAACTGAGCCATAAAAATTAGGAAACCAAACAAAAGCCCTTTCCTACCTGATACCAAGAGTTCTTTAAGATTAACATTAACCCCGATTGCCGCCATCGCTACCGTAAGCGCAATTTTACCAAACCACTCATTCCACTCAATGAGTTCGATTGGAATTTCCAATATACTGACGAAGGCCGTTATAAGTAAAAATCCATAGATATACCATGGTATCTTAACCTTAATTCGCTCAGAAGTTTTGTTTTCACTTCGATTCATGGCAACGATTACTAACAATGCTGGGGTTAGCAAGGCAACACGTGCCATTTTTATCGCCAAGGCTTCATTCCCGAGTGCATCACTAATACCATATGCAGCACCCATAACGTTTCCAACAGAATGTAAACCTCCTCCTAAGATTAATCCGTGGTTGAATGAATTGAGAAAAGGAAGTTGAAAAATTATGGGTAGCAGAATCATTCCAAGTGCTCCCCATAAATTAACTACAGCTAATGATATCCCAATATCCTCTTTGTTTTTTGAAACAAAAGGTGCTGCCGCTGCGATTGCTGATGATCCACAGATCGCCGTTCCAATGCCAATTAACCATCCCGCAGAAGCAGGACAGTTAAAGCGTTTCACAAGGATTTTCGTGACTAGTAATACGACGGTGATGCTTGATAAAATACCAAGAATTGGAATCCAACCGATATTGACCAAAAATCGATAGTTGATGCCAAACGCAAGAAATAGTATTGAATATTCCAATGCTTTTGAGCCAATGGTCGCTGCCGGTTTTTTTACTTCTTCTCTAAATTTTACAAGCGTCCCAATAAGGATTCCAAATAGTAGCGCAAGTATAATACTATTCAGTGCACTTGGGGTATAAGGGGCAATAAACCATGCTACTGCACTGATGCCTCCAACCGAAATAACACCGAAGAGTCTGTCTTGATTCATTATTTTTGCGACAAGGCTCCAGTCCAACCTGAAATGCCGCCTTGTAAATTATAGATATCTGTGAAACCGAGTTGTTGCATTACGTTCGTTGCTTTTCCACTTCTATTACCAGAATGACAATAAACAATGTATGTTTTTGTTTTATCTAGTTTTTGAAGTTGATCTTGGAAGTTCCCATCGAAGAAATTAATAAATAAATCTGTTCCGGGAATAAAGCCATTGGCTACTTCTTCTGGGCTTCGTACATCGATAACGACCGTATTCGAATCTTTTTCTTTTGCGCTAAAATCACCAGCAACCAAGGTCTTGACTCCTCCGAATTGTGCGTTTTCAGTTTCAGTTGATTCTTTACCGGTCGACGTACACGAATAACTAGCAAAGGCAATTAACATAAAAGCAATAGAATAAAATGTGTTTTTCATAAAATGTAGTTTTTACAAAAATCAGCTGTTTTTAGTTCTTGCTTTGATACTTAAGTTACATTGTGTTGTTAATTCAAGCAGTGCTAAAGTTTTTTTGTAAAAATCTCAGATAAAAATCTTCCTTTTCCTGTCGGAAATCCAATATGTAACATCTGTGCAATCGTCACTGGAATGTCAATCATTTCTGCCTCCGTGGTTATTTCTTGATTCTTTGGTACATCTGGACCCAACACCAATAAAGATATATGCCGACACCCGTCACACCCATCACCGTGGTTAACAAATCCGTTTTTGTGCCCTTCCGTATGCCGACCGTGGTCGTTCGTGATAAATAGTGTGGTTTTATCTTTTAGAAGAGGATTCGCTTGAATAGCATTCCAGATTTCAAGGGCATAGGCGTCTGTGTACTTGATGTTGTCTAGATATTTTTTCCACTCGTTGCCGTGCCCATTTACATCCACTCCCAATAAATTGACCAGCATCAAATGGGGTGGGGCTGTGGAGGATAAAGTCTCTTTCACTTTAACCATCGTTTCTCGGTCAGGACCATAACTCAGCCCATTGCCGTTCGGTCCACAGTATGAATACGGTCGAAATTTATTTTTCCATTTACGATCTTTTGTATTGGATAATACATTCAACTTGCCTTTACTGGCAATGATTTGAGCATCTGTGGTTAAGGTTTGACGTTCCTTGATGTAATACTGAAATAACGATGGATTTCTCGGTAAACCTGCCCCCACGTTGGAAATGCGTTGGTAAATTCCTGTCATTAACGCCGTGTGTCCAGGAACCGTAAAGGTTGGTCCATTATTGCGAAAGTTGGAAAAGAATGTGCCTTGAGGTATCAGGGTGTTACATAAATTGGGTATGTAGTTGCAACCGGTATCTCCATAGGTTTCTGTATATCTTGGGCCATCAATAACTAAAATCACAAAGTACTCAGATTTGTATTGAATTTGTTTTTCTTGAGAGTTCCCCAAGAAAACAACCCCCATAAACAGGAGAAATAAATAATTAGTTAATCGTAACATACTACAAAGGTAGCTAAACCATGAATTCTTTTGAAACACTTTTCCATATTGGTTGTTTTCACATAATGAAAGTAAATGTACTTTGGTTCAAACGTGATTTACGACTTAGCGATCACTTACCGCTTAAGCGAGCCATAGAACAAGGATTACCCCTTATTTTACTGTATGTTTTTGAACCTGAATTGATGGAAGCAGCGGATTCGGATGTGCGTCATTGGCGCTTTGTGTATGAGTCGATAAATCAGCTAAAACAATGCTTGCCACAACAAGAGGTTACTGTAGTACATTGCAGTGCCGATTTGGTGTTCGAAACATTAAGTACCAACTTTGATATTCAAGGGGTGTTTTCCTATCAAGAAACCGGGAACTGGATTTCATACAATCGAGACATTCGAATTACGGCCTTGCTTAAGTCAAAGCAAATTCCATGGCATCAATTTCAATCCAACGGTGTTATACGCGGATTAAAACACCGCAAAACATGGGACAAAGAATGGCTTAAATTTATGCATTCGCCAACAGACGACCCTAAGCTCGAGCAGTTAAATTCTGTCAATGTCTCATGGGATTTAGCTGATGAAACCTCCTTAACTGAAGCAATTAAAACCTCAAATAAAACGTTCCAGCCTGGGGGAGTACTCAATGCAAAACGCTATTTGGATACTTTTTTTGATTCTCGTCACAAAACCTATTCTTTACATATTTCCAAGCCTGAGGCTGCCAGAAAATCGTGCAGTCGCTTGTCTCCTTATTTAGCCTATGGGAATCTTTCCATTCGGCAAGTTTATCAAAGGGCGCTGAGCACAAAAAAGCAGGGAGGGAATGCGCGTTCACTTGCTAATTTCATTTCAAGATTGCATTGGCATTGCCATTTCATTCAAAAGTTTGAAACCGAATGTCGGATGGAATTCTTGCCCGTTAATTCAGCATTTGAAGGCCTAGGTAAGGTGAAAAATGACGTGTTCATTAGCGCCTGGCAAGAGGGTAAAACAGGGATTCCCTTAGTGGATGCGTGCATGCGCTGTGTGGTTGCTACAGGTTATTTGAATTTTCGAATGCGCGCCATGGTAGTTTCCTTTTTTGTCTACAATTTATGGCAAGATTGGAGAGACCTTCATTTCTTGGCGCGTCAGTTTCTGGATTATGAACCCGGTATACATTATCCCCAAATTCAAATGCAGGCGGGCTTAACCGGTGTAAATACCTTGAGAATTTATAACCCGATAAAAAACTCGGAAGCGCATGATCCGGAAGGAGAATTTATAAAGAAATGGATTCCAGCATTGAAAGATGTCCCATCCTCCTTGATACATGAACCTTGGAAAATGAGTGAAATCGACCAAGTATTTTATTCTTGTCGCCTTGGTGTTGATTATCCATTTCCTATTGTAGATATTGAAACTTCTCGAAAACATGCGTCTGACATCATGTACGGAATAAAAAAATCGCCTAACGCGAGAACCCTTGGTAAAAAAGTATTGGCCAAGCATGTTTCACCAAATAGGGTTCAACATGAAAAACGTTAAGAAGGCGAATCTTCCACAGAAAATTTGTCCGGTATGTAAACGGCCTTTTTCGTGGAGAAAAAAATGGGAGCGTGTATGGGAAGAAGTGATTTATTGCAGCGATCGCTGCAGAACAAATAAAACCAATGGAAATACGTGAACTACGACTTATTTTAGGCGACCAACTCAACATGAATCACAGCTGGTTCAATGCCGTGGATTTGTCGGTTTGTTATGTGCTTATGGAGGTAAAATCCGAATCGGAATATGTTACCCATCACATTCAAAAAGTAGTCGCCATTTTTGCCGCAATGAGAGCCTTTGCTGCACAGTTGAAAACGAATGGTCATCATGTTCGTTATTTCAAAATCAACGATCCTAACAACCAACAAGATTTCATCAAGAATCTTTCGGCCCTAAAGGAAATTATAGGAGCAGAAACGATTTCTTACCAATGGCCTGATGAATACAGGCTGGATGCTTATTTCAAGCAGTCAAATATCCCATTATCGCCCGTAGATTCCGAACATTTTTTAACGAAAAGGGAGGATCTTTCAGTTTTGTTTAAAGGAAAGAAAACGTTTCTCATGGAGACCTTCTATAGACACATGCGAAAGAAATTTCACGTATTAATGGAAAACGATCAGCCCCTTGGCGGACAATGGAATTTTGATCACGATAACCGTAAAAAACTTCCGCCTAATGAGGTGATTTTTCCAACGGAACTTCATACAACTGACCAAACGGAGGTATACGAAGAGATCCAACGTACATCCATTAAAACCATAGGAGAAATCAATCCTACCTTATTTCATTGGACCATTACACGAACCGCTGCACTTGCCTTACTTCACGAATTTATTGAACAAGCACTTCCCTTGTTTGGGACCTATCAAGATGCCATGACAACGCAGCATTGGTATGTGTACCATTCGCGTATTTCTTTTGCGTTGAACGTTAAGTTGATTGGCCCCCTAGAAGTGATTCAATCTGTAGAGCAAGCCTACATGAACAATCCAACAGGTTATGCCTTAAATCAAGTAGAGGGATATATTCGGCAAATTTTGGGTTGGCGCGAATACATGCGTGGAATCTATTGGGCCAAAATGCCCGAATTCTCCGAATTAAATTATTTTGGAAATGAAGCAACGCTGCCCACATGGTTTTGGACAGGTGAAACCAAAATGAATTGCCTGCACCATTCCATTAAGCAAACCTTAGATCATGCCTATGCGCATCACATTCAGCGCTTAATGGTTACCGGTAATTTTGCCTCTTTACTTGGAGTACATCCCGATGAGGTAGATCGGTGGTATTTAGGTGTCTATATTGACGCTTTTGAATGGGTAGAGATAACCAATACACGGGGAATGAGCCAATTTGCTGATGGGGGAATTGTGGGTTCAAAACCTTATGTTTCCTCGGGTGCTTACATCCAAAAAATGAGTAATTATTGTGAGGGGTGTTTCTACAAAACAAAAGAAAAATTTGGAGAAAAGGCCTGTCCGTTCAACACCTTGTATTGGGATTTTTATTCCAGAAATCGGTCCTTACTAGAGCGAAATCCGAGGATAGGTATGATGTATAAAGTTTGGGATAAAATGGAGGATGCACAAAAGAATTTAATCATAGAAAAAGCACAAGAAATTAAACAAAATATTGAACATATATGAAACGCGGGTTAGTGTGGTTTACGGAAGATTTGAGGGTTGATGATAATGAAACCCTGTTGAAGGCAATCGAAGAGAATGAGGATGTGTTGCCCATTTATTTTTTACCAGATACCCGCCTTGAGCAATTGGATATTCCTCGAATTGGAAACACACGAATGACCTTTATCAAGGAATCCTTAAATAACCTAAGGGATCAATTACAGCAAATTGGTGGAGATTTATTGGTTTTTGAAGGAGCCGCAGAAACCGAAATCGCAAGCCTTTGTAAATTATACAATATTCGTAAGGTTTACACTAAAAAGCAAGTTGGGAGCGAGGAGAAAACAGCACAGCAATCCGTTAAACAGCAGTTGTTGGGACTAGGGATAGACTTTGAAACCTATTCCACAAGTACCCTTTTTCATCCCGACGATTTACCCTTTAGTGTTCGGGATATTCCCATGTTATTCACCAAATTCAGAAAGCTCGCTGAAAAGGAATCTGTTGTTCGTGAACCCTTTGATGCTCCTCGTCAAATTACAATACCGCCAATTGAGTCAACCCCTTCCACCAGTGAAACAAGTTCGCATGCCGCGTGGCTGCATGGGGGGGAAATAGAAGCACAAAAGCGAATGATGCATTTTATTTGGGATAGCCAAGCGATTCGAACCTATAAAGAAACACGCGATCAGTTGGCTGGTCTAGACTTTTCTTCGAAGTTTTCTGCATGGTTAAGTCAAGGGTGTATTTCCCCTCGTAGGATTTATAGTGAAATAAAACGCTTTGAACGTGAAGTGGTAGCCAATGAATCAACCTACTGGGTTATCTTTGAATTGTTGTGGCGTGATTTTTTTCGTTTCAGTTTCAAGAAATATCCTAACGCTTATTTTCAACTCCATGGGCTTGGTCAACAAGCACGGTATACCGATTTTGATAGTGCAAAATTTGAAGCATGGACCCGGGGAAAAACGAGCGAAGCATTAATCAACGCGGGCATGAATGAGCTTCGTGAAACGGGCTTTGTTTCTAACCGCATGCGACAAATCTTAGCGAGCTATTGGGTATTTGGAATGCAACAAGATTGGCGTTATGGCGCGGCGTGGTTTGAGTATTGTTTAGTGGATTATGATGTAGCATCCAATTGGGGAAATTGGGCCTACATTGCCGGTGTAGGTAATGACAACCGAGGAGGTCGTGAATTTAATGTGGAGAAACAAGCCCTCTTGTACGACAAGGATGGAAGTTATCGCGCACTGTGGGGGACAAATGGAAATTTCAACGTCTAGGCAACCTTAAAATTATCGTTCCGTTATGCGAAATATCAGGGTATGATTGGAATTCCGGGCAACAAGCCTTCCGCGCGCAAATTGAACCACTGATGTCTTGTTTAACCTTTTAATATCTACTGCCATGAAAACAAACATCATGTTTTGTCTAGCTGTTTCAACAGCTGTTTTATTATCATGTAACAAACATCGTCAGCCCACCTATGAGGTCGGTCAAGAAGCTTTTGGAGGCATTGTAATCAAATTGGATGCTTCTGGTGAACACGGTGTAGTTGTTGCCAAAGAAGATCAGGTCACCAAATCTACAGGGAATAACTACAACGAATCAGTTTCAATTGTTAATTCTTATAGTGAAGGTGGTGCCGGATGGCGCCTACCATCGAAGGACGAGTTGCTCGCTGTTTATAGCATGAAGGCGAGTTTAGGGTATTTTCATTCTTGGCATTATTGGACCTCAACCAAAAATGGAAGTCAAAACTATACAGTACACTTTGGAACTGGTACCTCAAACTGTTATTGCAATGGGAATTCTAATTTTTGTTCTCGAGCGGTGAAAGATTTTTAGTTCCTAATGAGTTGTAACCAAATTGAACGCATGGGTTGTAGGGTAAAATCTACCTCATGCGTTTTTTCATTGTATTCCTTTCGTGGGCGTTGCTTCATCAAACAACAGCGCAGGCCTATATGCGTAAAAAGCAAAA
>JACCDP011083494.1_pt1 | contig 18625 bp, 19 predicted proteins | sample 7445841 | NCBI WGS metagenome assembly JACCDP01 (sample SAMN15323441, study PRJNA562643) | freshwater metagenome | isolation source: river surface water | place: USA:Blue River Watershed | collected 2017-08-17
GCCAGCAGAGCAAGAGTGTGACGGCCTGGATACCGAATGCGAGCCCTGCATTCTGTGCGATCTGATTCATATTCTTCACGGACCCACAGTTTGATTTCTGTATAAGCGCAAAGGCGCCGAGCGCTGTTAAGTAACTGATGATGAGCGCGGCGATAATGTAGGTGACAAGAATTCGTGGATCTCCGGCGGGAGTACCTAATAATGATGCTAATCCCATAAAGATTCCGAAGGGAAGCATAGCCATCAAGAGGGCTATGACAACCATCATAGCGTATGTAATTGTGGCATCCATGATGTTCTTCTTTCTCTGTCCATGAAAAAAAGAATGGCTACTCGTGTCGGACGCACAATCGATCCCGCAAAAGTTACAACAGTCGAAAACTGGCTCAATTATTACAAACTAAAGTACAACAATATCGTACAAGGTAGCGATGGTTCTTTGCGCGTGTTGGATCCTGCCGCGATGGCCGAGGATAGGGCGGCGGCATTTGAATCGGCCAAAGTCATCCCGCATATGACAGGGCAGGACTATATTGATATATTGAAGACAGGCGAGGGACGCCCAGAACTCCGGGCTGCTGCGGAAGCAAAGCGCGATGAATTGCGTACAGCGATTGATACAGCAGCGGCATCACTTACAGAAACATTTATGGGTATCGAACAGCAATTGTTGGAAGCTGTGGATGCATGGAAAATTGCGGATACGCATGCGACACGCAAAGAAGCCGCGACACTTGTCGGCACTCTTACACGACAACTACAAGAAATCGAAGAACGTATGCGTGCCGCGCAATATCCAAAACGGTATATTAAACCGGAATCTGACTTACCTCGCAAAGCACTGTATTATGCGTCGCATGATGATCGTACAATACCATATACATTATATCGTATTGTAAACGAGACAAATGATGCTACACAGCGCGTAGTATCAGGAGTTACTGAAGAGGGTACGGCTTAATACGATCTTCTACTTTGTCACAATCGACAGTCTTTGTTTCATATTTGAAGCACGTACCATTACGATCTCTGTAGACGACATCCGCAGTATTTTCGAGATTTGGATACTTTGTGATAACCATAGGCGCTGGTTTGAGAATATAGACAAAGAAGATACCAATGGTAAACCCAATCAAGAAGGGAAAGAATTCAATATGATTGAAAAACTTCATTTAGTAGTGTGTTAGAAAATAAACGCATACATAATTAAGAAATGATTAACTGGCTAACAATCATGGAAGTGCCTGGATTGGCCACGATAATGAGCCTATTAATCGGGTTTGGTATCGCTGCCATATTTCGTCCCTTATGTAAGGGCCCTGAATGTGTGATTATGCGCGGACCACCTGTAGGAGATATACGCGGATCTGTCTATCAATTTGGTTCCAAATGCGTGGAATTCGACGCAAAACCCGTCGAATGTCCTAAACAGGGTAGCACAGTGCCTGTCGTAGAAACCATCACATTTGCGGACGTTTCATAAATTACAAATCAGTTACGGTCTAAAAGAAACGCACATAGTGCGTTGTTTTTAGTCCCCGAATCCCTATCACCTCTTTAAACAATGTCTGACGGTACTCCGATTGATGCGCTCGAAACGGGCGAGATTTCTAGCGCGGCAGATGAACAAAAGATGGCGGCGATTCTATCGGAAATGAATTCCATGGGCGCGGATGTTGCGTCTCAACAGCAAGCACAACAATACAACCCAATGCCTCCTATGCAAATGCCTCCGATGCAAGCCCAACAGCCTATGCCACCTATGATGATGCAGCAGGCTCCACCCATGTATCAACAACAATACAAACAGCACTATATACCTGTAGATGAAGAACCCGAACAAACAAAGGGTAAGAAGAAACGCAATGTATGGTCTTCTATTATGGATCGCATTCTTGATCCCATTATTGTAGCATTTATTGTATTTCTTGTGTCACTCCCGGTACTTCACACATTTATCGGTAAATATGCGACTTGGGCCTTTGCGGTAGGAGGGCAACTGTCTTGGTTTGGTCTCATTGCTCTGTCGATCATAGCGGGTCTCTTGTTTGGCGTATACCGCGCCGTTTCGGAATTATTTTAGAGCGGGCAAGAAATAAAACCCCGAATAAATTAGAGTATAGTATGGATTCCCTCAACAAATTGGTGAAATCTATTCGCCCAACTGGCAAGAATGCGAGTGAAACGCTATTATTGAATATATCGTACGGTATATTTGCCTTAGCCGCCTTATACATCTTTTATCGCGGGCAAATCGCGACAATCGGGTTAGCAATTGGTGTAGCCTTTATTGTGTATGCGATTACAAATGGTATGCTAGCAGTCTCCTTGATTGCCGGTGCTTTATGTGGATTAATTGCTGTCCACTATTCCCGGAAACACGTGGAAGGATTCTACGGAGAAGAGGAAGAAGAGGAAGATGAAATCGAAATGGAAGTAGACGAAGGCTTCGAGAATCCCGAAGAAGAAGCTGCTGCTGACGAAGACGAAGAAGTGGAAGAATTCGAAGATGCAAAGAAACCTGTCAAAGCCGCACCAAAGAAGAAAAAGAAAGCGCCTGCTCCTGATCACGGATCCCGTGCCGAAGCATTCCAGCTCGGAAAGAAATACAAGATGCCCGCCGAAGAAGATGACGCTGAATTCCATCTTGATGCCGGCACAACATTCTTGAATGCCTACAAATCGCTCAAACCAGATCAAGTAAATGCGATGACAAAGGATACCCAAGAATTGATGCAAACCCAAAAGCAACTCATGTCGACCCTCCAAACCTTAAAGCCTCTCATCAAGGACGGCAAGGAAATGATGGAAATGTTCCAAGGCTATTTTGGCGGCGGTCAAGCTTCGCTTAGCTAAATATGATTAAATCTATATAAGTTCTGTATATCAAACAATATTCGTATATTGTTCGACATTTATAATATAAAACCATTACAAATGCGCACATTTGCCATTGGATTCTTAGTATTTTCTACATTTCTTACAATCGCTGTTGCCGTCTATTATTTGCGATATGGCAAGTGTAGTAAGCCAACGACATCGGTGGAAGGGTTCGCAGAGGAAGCAAAGGGTGGAAAGTTAACTGCGAAACAGCGTATTGAAAAAGCATCGTCGCAGGCGACCAATGTCTTATTGGATGTGATTGCGAAAGCCAAGAAAGCGAGTGCGCACGTAACTGATCCGGCCATATGGAAAGAGCGCCTTACATTCGCAACGATGAGTCCTGTAGAACTCGCCCGAAACCATTTAAAGTCTCAACAGGCAACTAAGAATTAGTGTAAGTAATGTTACTGCACTGGAGCTCCAATAGTTCAGTTGGATAGAACATCCGCCTTCTAAGCGGAAAGTCGTGGGTTCGAGTCCCACTTGGGGTAATGTACACATAGTCTAATTTCCGATTGGCCTATGTGTATGTATTGTTCTCTAAACAAAAAGGTCTTGGCCCTAATAAGAAGTGAGTATACGATGGCTCGTGGTAAATTCAAAATGCGCGGCGGTGCGTTATCCTGCCCTCCTGGTGTCCATTGTCTCGATACAAATACGATGTTACTCTATATCCTTGTAGGATTAGCAGTGGTAGCGATTCTTATCTTTGTTCTAAAGCATTACGGTTTCTTTGGTTCCACAGAGACAAAACCAACCGTGGTTGTAGTCCAAACGAAGCAAAGAGAGTCTCTTCCGATGCCACCCATCACGATTTCGCAACAGGATCCACGCTTCAATCCAGCACCTCCTGAACGAACCTATAATACAGCGCCCGACCTTCGTGGATTTCCGACCTTCAACGCCGGCACCACTCCTATTAACCAACCTACCAGTGGATACCCACAATCCTATCAACAGATTGGTGTGCTTACGACACCCGGTGGTACAGAAACCTCTGGGTCTCCTACACGCACGATTTTACCTCTCTTTGGTCGTAAACTCGCGACCAACCGAGACCGATGGAACTACTACACTCGTACAGACGGTATAAATCCTGTACAAGTCCCCCTACAATTCAAGCGTCGTAATTGTGACGATGATCTTGGATGCGAAGAAATCAACGACGGTGATTCGATTGGCGTACCAATTATGGGGCAATCGTTTACAGCATCCGTCTATCGCAATTCTACACCGCGCTATATTCCAAACATCTAATGCGCGCATCGATCTCAGTTAAAAACGATCGAAAAAGCAAGGAAAGAATGAGTATTGAAGATACTTTTTTTACATGTAGCGAGACACCTATCTGGATTCCCTCTACATTCAATAACGATTCGCTGTCAAAATGTATTTCGTGTACAGTACGTCTTACATCCAAAATTGCGGGGCCCGGCAATGTCACATCGCGCGCGGATGGGCTTCTGTTAAACGAGAACCCTACCGTCACGATCAGTGTCAATGGCATCATGTATAATCTAGTGGAAACGATCATGACATTTCCAGGCGCGCATCGTCTACAGAACAATCAGAATCCGTCGGTCGCGGAACTCTTTCTGTATTTCCAGAACAGCCGCGATTTTACACAACTTCTGTGTTTAGCACTTCCAATCGATGTAGGGCAAGGTGGTGCGAATTTTTACTTTGCGTCACTCGATACTGGGGTACGAAAGGATCGTCCAACCATTGGATCGATTCTTCCTGCGGGCGCAAAGTATATTATGTACAAAGGCGCGGATCTCCGTGGACGTACAAATGCGGATCCACGTCCATCGGCTCTGTGTGCGCCAGTCAAACGTATCGTCACGTATTATCTGTGTTTAACGCCCTTGAAGATGACGGCATCGGATTATGCGCGTCTACTTGCCCGTGCGGGCAAGATCGCGGGGCCGCCAAAACCCCAATCGGAAATTGTACAAGCGCGCTTACTACGTATTGGAACGCTGATCGATGAAATTATAGTGGAAAAGGAAACCGTAGTTGCCAAAGCAAAAGACGGTGGGATCGCGACAAACGCGATGAAGTGCTACAAACTTGATCCCGCAAAGGATATTATTGCGAATAAAGTCTATGTTGGAAACGCAGACAAACCCACAGACAATACACTCGCGAAGGAACTGGAACGAGCAACAACCGATTTTACGGAAGATGAAGCGGCAGATGCGTCAATCAAACCCGGCGATGTGGAACGTGCGCTCGGAACCGCGTTAGGAATCATTGTCTCTGTAGTTGTCTGCGCAGTCATCGCATATCTTGTATGGAAATATGTGTTCCGTAATTATTTAGCAGTCCAAAAATTGTACAATAATCCGATTTCCGCAAGTGCGATTACAAACAAGCTGCCGTCTTTACCCATTCCGTCGGTGAAGGATGTAATCTGTCCAACTCCGAAATAAAAAATCAGTGGATCCAGTAAGGAAATATGGCAATCAAAAAAGGATTTATCCTACATTTACCAATTCTTGTCGCCATTGCGATACTATTGTTGGTAATTTATATTGTAAGTCGTACAGAATCATCGCCTGTCGCAAAGGCGACACAATGGGTAAGTGCGCAGATCGAAGGATTTGGAATGCCGATCTTATCCACTCCAAAATGCCCGACGGGATACAAATTTTTCAATGACGAAAAAGGAGAAAGTTTTTGTTGTGCTGGAGAAATCAATCCGTATTCCCACAAGTGCTTAGCCAAAGGAAAGAACGCGGTATGTTCATTTAAGCCAACAAATAACATGCCACTCTGTTCCGCACTTATCAAGAACACCCATTCCTCTGCAGAAAACAACTTCTGTCCAGAACGTCTTTCCAATTACGCAAGTATTGGAAAATGTTGCTACAATCATGCCGATTTGGATGGCTACAACTGTACAAAAGAAGATAATGAGGATATGAATCGTTATTGTAAAATTACTGGACCCTTGAAACCTGGAGAACAGTTATGTAGTGCTCTCCGTATGTCTGAAACGGCTGTCTGTCCAAATGGACTTTCCAAAATGAGCTATACGCTTGGACAACAGGAAATAAACAAGTATGGAAATGCGGCCAAGGATGTAACGATCCCCATCTGTTTCAGTATGGAGCAATCCTGTATTCCAGACACTGTCATTGCGGCAGTCCAAAAAGATGGAATCTACGGTGACAAAAAGGATCTTCCAGCCTGGAAATATTCCTGTAGTGGATGGGATAAGCTTGTTGTGAAGCGCGATCTTACGGGAAATATGGATAACACATACGTATAAATTGGAATAGATTCCACTCTTTCTATATGTTCACGTACCTGTAAATTTCGAAACGAAGAAGTAAAACTAAGGTACGGGTTTTGGAGAAAAATTGATAATACGAGAATGTGGAGTGGGAGAGGTGCCCCTGCCATCCTCCATCCGTCCTACACTTCCTACAATCCTTCCTTTCCTCCTTCCTTCCTTCGTTCCTTAACCAAAATGTCTTCCTTTCCTCGCTCCTTCGGCAACTTCGGCACCGTGACGGAGATCGAGTCGCTCCGTCGCCAGTTCCGGTCCTTCAACCTCCCGCTCGAGGACGTCACCAAGATGCTCGCTACGACGCACATGGTTGTGGGCGGTGGCTTCGCGACCAACCACTTCCTCCGTATGGCCGGTCACAAGTACGACCTTCCTGCGACGTCGGATATCGACTTCTTCATCTACGGCGGCATCCCTCCGCGCTACACGCCTGGTATGGACGAGGTCACGCGTATGGCCAACGCGCACCTCGCTCGCGCCTACGCAACCATGGTCTTCGCCGAGTTCCATAAGGTCGTCGAGCCTGCCGGCTACATCAGCATCAACCCTCCTGACCAGAATCTCACCTACGACATCGAGGCCACGGAGTCCGGCGACCGCATCTTCACCAGCGGATCGAAGGCGCGCATGATCTGCCACTACTACGGCCGCTATGAGGGCGGTGTGCTGAAGAACATCCTCAACCTCGTCTTCAGCGACATGCCGGTGCCTGAGATCGCCCGTAAGGTCGACATCGGTCTCACGGCGGGATTCATCTACGCACAGCACAATTCCGTCGCATCCCTGGTCTACCAGCACCACGCTCCGCAGGACATCCTCCACAAGCGCCTCCGCTGGATGGAGCCTACGTCGACCCACACGGTTCGCCAGCTCGCGCGGTGGGCCAAGTACAAGGCTCGCTACAACATCCTGCCGGAGCTGCGGATGACTGCTGCCGAGTTCCTCGCATCCTACGACATGCTCAGCGACGCAAACGACATCACGCTCGTGGGTACGCCGGATGACCTCTACGGTAAGGCCATCTCGCGCCGCATCCTCGGACTTCCTGACAGTACCTTCCACTTCGAGGAGGTCGTTCCTCCGATCCGCCTCCGCATCCGCAGTCCGATTCTGAACCCTGAGGACTACGACAGCGATATCGAGGACCAGGCCGAGCTTTCGCCGATCGAGTGGGGCGGAGAGGATAGTTGCTAGAGCGCACACAAACCACAAAAACACAAAACAAGTAGAAAAGAACAAAAAAAGCCGTAAGGCCGCAAAAACATTTTTGCGTTATGGAATACAATTTCATAACGTAAATCAAGTTCACAATGTATATGACGTTTAATACGCAAACGCCTTCTTCTTTTCGTCAAGATCCGGACCAAAACGAACAAAGTCGTTCGATCCAGTTTCCGCATCGGGACGATAGATGTATTCCTGGCTATCGGGAGAGGCCGATGCGCGTGGTAATTCCTTTGGGTATTGGCCATCCACAGGAGCGCCTTGCTCATCTCCGTAAGGAGCAGGTTCAAACCCTTCCTCCAATGGACCGATCATAGGATTCGACACATCGGTTTCCGCAAACTCTTCATAGCTGCGTGGGCCCGAACGCATACCAGTGTAGGGCTTGGCATCCGCAACATATTGCTTACGAATCGAATCGGTTCCGTAGGTTGTCTTTGCGAAAAAGGTCGACGCAACGTTACGTTTGAAGAAGAGTACCGCAACCAGTAAAAACAGCGCTAATCCAACGGCCGGGTACACGGTAAACGCTCCCAAAGCAGCAATTACCAACACACCCGCGACAATAGGATTGGCAGAAAGTTCAATAGGGAGATTCAATAATCCGGTGGCGACAGCGGTGGTAAGAACGAGAATCAAGCCAGTGGCCACGATTTCGGTAGTCGAAGTCATCTCTTTTTTACTTTACCGTGTGGATTTATTTGCGTGCCGAGTGCAAGAGAAAAACTGACTTATCAAAAATCAAGAAACTATGTAAGACACACAGACTATCATGATTCCTTCCAAAATTTTAACCATTCGCGGATACTCTGTCGCAAAGAGCGATCTGTCTGCGGAACAAGATGCCAAACTCAAGAAAGACTTGACCGTAACACCCAATGTTCCGCTTACCTACGCCGGAACTGTAAGTCCATTTAAGTTATGGATCGAATCGCCGACCCGATACTATTTACCGACGGGATGGGCAACAAAGACATTTGGAAAAGCGGATGGAGAAACACGGCCCGATGGAGACGCATTGCCGTCTACTCTTGCGTTTGGTGGATCGCTACGTTCGCATCAAGTCGAAGCCCTCGCGGCATTCAAGAAAGCCGATCATAATGGAATTATCTGTTTGCCATGTGGATACGGAAAAACGTTTACTGGGATAGCAGCTGCCGCGGAACTCAAGAAATGTTTCTTGATTGTCGTACACAAGGAATTCTTAGCGGATCAATGGACTTCTGAGCTTCAAACACTTCTTCCTGGAATCCGTATTGGGCGCATTCAAGGCGAGAAATGCGATATTGGCCCTGGAATCGACGTAGCGATTGCTATGATTCAAACACTCTGTTCTCGTTCCTATCCGGTTGGAACATTCGATCGGTTCGGATTTGCCATCTTTGATGAAGTCCATCATCTCGGAGCGGAACATTTTAGTCAGGCGCTCCAACGCATCAATTGTCGACGTATGCTCGGGCTCACGGCGACTCCGAAACGTGCCGATGGACTGTCCAAAGTCTTTGAAATGTATCTTGGATCAATTGTCTATCAGATCAATCGCCGGCCCAAGGATGATACCGTCATCGCGGAAGCGCTGCGGTATTCCTGCGATGATCCAGACTATTGTGACATTCCCGTGAATTGGAAAGGAGAAACCGTGCGCGCCCATATGATCAACCGAATCGCAGACTATACGCCGCGCACGAATGCGATCTTGGATTGGTTATGTCCGATTATGGCGGAAGAAGGTCGTCGTCTTCTCATCTTGTCAGATCGTCGTGAACATCTTACTGCGTTCGAAGGCGGATTCAAGGCACGCGGCATCGATTCGATCGGATATTATGTCGGCGGTATGAAACAAAAAGATCTCGATATTTCCGCAACGAAACGGATTATTCTTGGAACGTTTGCGATGGCATCCGAAGGTATGAACATTCCTACACTAAACACAGTACTGCTTGCGACACCGAAGAGTAATATTGAACAATCGGTGGGTCGTATTCTGCGTCAGAAAAAAGAGGATCGCACGGTACAGCCGATGATTCTGGATGTATTGGACGAAGCATTTGTGGAATGCTTTGGCCAATGGTCGAAACGTCGCAAGTTCTACGTGGAGTGTGGATATAAAGTCCGTTGGTTTGGACAAGCCGCGGCAGAGGAGGACGAAGAAGAAGGTGAAAAAAAAGGTGAAAAAGACAAGAAAGGTGTCTGTTTGATTACGGACGATGACTAAGGTCGTTTGAGCATCACGTCAGTCACCGCAATCTGTTTAATTTCACGATTGTCGTAATTATTGGGCTGCTCTTCGTCGCGCTGGGGTAAAAGCATGACATAGGGATTTGTGTGAAGTCCAGTTTGTTCCGGAACTTTTCCAATACAGAAATCGGTGTATGCTTGTCGCATCTGATTTGCGGATTCTTCTGCCGGCATTCGTCCGTATCCACAACAATGACTGGTGACAACTAAGGTAGTTTCGACACCTGTATGAGTTGTCCATTGTTTATGGAGCATTAAGGCGGCTAAAAACGACCAATAGGCATTTTTCGTAGAGGAAACATCATGCGGTAAGAACATGGTCGGTGCGCTAATTAAATAGGAATGTTCTCGATTCGTTGGAACGAGCAAAGCAGATCCAATGGGCAAATAATAACGCCCTAATCCGGTACAAAAACCAATACGTTCAATTCTTGAACGAACGGCTTGTTCCACGCCTTCAAACATTTCGCGACTCAGGACCCAATCGATCCCTCCATCCATGAATCCAAGGCAATTTGCCGGTGATACAAATGTCGTGTACTCTTTTTGTACCGATCGAATATCTGTTCGTGATACTTGAACATTTGTATCCTGTTTGAACAACTCGGTCATATGGTCAATCCATCGACCTTCTTTGCTGACGAAATGTAGTTTTGGAAGCATTGGTATGTATGATTTCGACTCCATGTTCCTTTAAACTATTCTATGTAATATCTGTACTACAAGCAATAGTTCATTATATATTTATTTCTTACGATTAGATGTTCGTGTTTGTTTGCTACGTATTTGTTTGGATTTTTTCTTACGGATTGTTTTCTTGAATCTGCGCGAACCACCTTCTGTAGTCACAACTACATCTCGCGCAGACATAACCGCGTTATATTGTGCCTCAAATACGTCAAATGGTTTGTTTCCGTTAAACTCAAGAAATCGTTTTACAACTTCATTTCTGTCTTCTGTAGTTTCTTCCTTAATACTATATATATTACTTGATAATCGCTGTCTTACAGCAACACCTTTATATACTGTAAAATTATATACATTTGATATATAGTCTGAAATTGCTTTGTCAGCAGTCTCTATAATCTTCATATCATCTACTAATTGTTCGACCTGCCGAATTGCGTATTTGAGTAAATCTACATTTTCTGATAAACCCGCACTACCTTTTTTAACGGCATACACTTTATCAAATGTGATCTTTGCGTCTGTAAGGTAGCGATCAAGCTTATCAATCTTATTATATAAAATGATTCTATCTACCGCAGCAATATTGTTTGTCATATCGCCAGCAATACCCGCACCAGTTACAATGTTAGAAAGTATATCTTTGCACAATGTGTTAATAGCAGTATCTGGTGGCATTTCTGATATTTTTCTAGCAATCATGGCGCTACAGAATGCTGTAAACTTATCACTATCATATGCACCTTTCATATATTCACATATAAGTTGGTAATTCGTATCGCGACGTATATCATTATAGTCAGCTTTTGGATAGTGATCTTCAATACTAAAATCTGGAGAACCTGCCATTGTTATATCGGCATCCATGCGTAACCAAATCTCGACAATTTCCTCAAAGAGTAATTCATTGTGCTTAACATATGCGATATCCTCGTCTGCTTTTTGAAGTGCTTCTTCATCAAGTTCTTCCGCAGAGTCCGCTGAAATAGATTCTATGTATTTCGTTGCTTCGCCATATGCAACACGTTGTTCTGGTGTAATTGTATGAGCCTTTGAAACAGCATCTTCTATGTTATACAATGCGCGAACCACATTATAAAATTGATGAGAGTAGTAATAATCTGATTCTACAAAGCCTGGACCTTCGTTAATAATTTCACCTCCATATTGCCCCTCTGTATATCCACCCGCCAATATACCAGGTTGGTTGTACTGAACATTGTTGGCTATATGGGGGATAGAATTTAGTGGTCGATTACCGGTCGATCCATTGTCTACAGCCGTGTTGATAAATATCGGTTGATTGGTTGTAGAACTTGGAACTAAATTCGCACCAGATATTGGTTGTTGATTGGCGCCATTTAACTGATTTAAGTTTGCGGCATCCTGTATGAATGTGTCGCGTTTGTATATAGATTTATCACCTGTAATAACCGTTAGCATTCCTGAGTATTCTGGGCCTGTAAAGAATGGAAGAATGGCATTCACAATTTGCGTATACACAAATCCAGGCAATGCGGAATTGCGTGCTTGTTTCTGACGAAGACTATTATAATTATTCATCGACATCCACTCCCCTTTGTATCTGATTCTATTTTTACGAGTTGTATTAAAAGTTGTACCTGTTGTAGTCATATTGCCTTCTGTAAGATATTGTACTTGTGTTTGTGTGCCAGCACCACCCTTCTTTGCTTTCTCTGTAAGACGTGAAGATCTACGCGGTGATGGCGGCGTTTTGATTGTTGTTTGGGCCTTCACGGCTCTAGCCATCTTTCCTGACAAACTTATGTTTGTCACACCAGAATCAATGGCTGTTTGTATTAAACCAGGGCTTTTCCAGCTCTCATCTGGGTTTACAACTGTTGCCTGTAAGGATTTCGTATTGTCAATAGCAATAGCATTCAAATCATTAATCAATTTAGAAACTGCCGCGGTATCGAGGCTACCACCTGATATAAATATAGTTTCACTCAATCTCTTATTAATTTGAGCCATATGAATTGTACTATCGTCAAGTGCCTCTGTGTTGTAAAATTTCGATAAATATGAGTTAAATCCATTAGAAAGAGACTCGCGAAGTTGGTTGTCTGTAGACGTTCTCGTAACTTTGCCTGCTTTTAGACGCACAAAATTCATACCTATTGATGTCATATCTGATAAATAGAACTGCAAAAATGGCAGTGATTCGCTGATTTTGCCTGGGGCTGGAAAGAGTGAAAAATTAAATGTATAAATAGCATTACCCTCATTGTCAACCGATTTTGCATTATTAAAGTATCCCAATAATGTATTAATCTTCTTTATACCATTTCGAACGTCATCTGTTAACGCAGCATTCAATTTACCAATCATAGATTGAATAGTTCCTATTTTGGTTTTATCTGTAAATCCAAGCAATTTCACATTATAACCGCTATTAGACTTGTTTGCTGTAACCGTCTCGAATTCTTTTTTGGCCTTGTCAATCATAATTTTGCTTGTTTGAAACTCTTTATGCACAGTATTAAGATGGGCCAAAATGTCATATACACGCCATTTTACTAAGTTGGTAATCAGTTGTTGAATATCAGGTGTTATTCCAACATCTTTATATTCGTATATAGAAATATTTGTTTCCATGTTTTCTTTTAATGTAGTCAAGGCACTGGCCTTCGCCAAATCGCTAAACTGTTGATATACGAACAATACATAATTTATTGTATCCAAAATATATTCTAGATCACGGATTGCTTGTTCTTCGTCCGTTAAATCCGTTTGTATTCCACGATAACATAAGATCGAGCTATTAGATCCCCCTTCTTCGTCATCATCGCCACCCCCTGGTGTGCTCACATACATTGTTGGGTTTCCAAGAATACGAGAATAGAGACCACTTAATGTATCACCGGTTACAAATACACATGGTTTCTTTTCATGATTCACGGCATATACTGCGTTTGCCTGTTCATGATCACCTAGGCGTTTAATATCAATGCATAATTTAACGAAATCATCTCTAGACTTATCTTTCAATACAGTTAAGGGATTGACCATAGAGGTATTCTTGGATGTATTCGCAATTTTAGTTAAACATACTGCGCGAGGGTTGCCTATTTTATCATTGCATGATAACGCCATATCTGCTAAAAAATTCACGGATGGCCCACTATTTTTTGATGCACTTACAGGTATATCAATTGCTGGTTTCTTAAGATCGATAGGTTGAAATTGCCATTTGAAACCATAGCGATTCACATCGCTATATGAATCAGGCTTAATCGTGAAATGCCCTAATTCACTTGTTAAATGATTTGCATATTCATCATTCAAACTATTCACAAATTTTAAGCGAGACGATTCCTTCGCATTTGTAAGAAGCCCAGTTAATACATTAAATGATGTTCTTGCCGAATCAAGAATATTTTGCGGTGTAACAACATGCACCGCATAAAACGGACCCGTTGTGTCATTTAATGGAGACATAAGATCGCTAATAAGTGCTGTCTTGGCATCGAAGGAAAACCCTATTTCATTGCTGGCAGGTTTTGGAAACAACCATGATAATAAAGCAATACCCACAGCTGTATTCTTTTCTATCATATTCTTTGTAGTAAGTTTTGATTGATAGGCTGTGTCGAGTTCAAGGCAGATGACATCTGATTTTATAAATTGTTTTGCTAACGCATTAATATTACTATATGTAACAACTGTTGGCACAGTGCCATTTTCGGGTGTACCGCATAGATTTTTTGAAAGCTGTTGTTCAAAATATTGCCGCGTCGATTGTTCAAGTTTAGAAAATTGGATACCTATCCACTTATAATAGTTTAATATGCCTTGACGTGTGTTATCTCTTAAATCGGCATTATTAGGTAGAGTTGCTTTACTTGCATACATAAATTTATCAATTTCTGGCACGCATGTTTTATCACCTATTTTGCCACGCAAACCTTTGAAATCGTGATAGGAATCTGTATACATCAATAAATTTAACAGGTCCTGTCGCCCATTTACGCGAGTTTCTCTATGCGCTGTAATGTTAAGTGGTGCGGCCATTTCTATTTTATGTAACGAATCTTTCTTCGTCACATAAAACGTATATTAATTACTTTAATGCTTTCGCGAGCCCTTATTCTTACGATGTTTGCGTTGTTTACGACTCTTCTTCGCACCACCGACGCGCGCAACTTGAGGCACAACTTCGTTAAATACAGTTACACCGGCAGGTAAAGGAGAGCCTCCAGCATTCGAAGGGGCAAAAGTAAATCCAGCTACGGGAGCGTTGTATACAGGAATGAGCGAACCGGTAGCACCAGAAACGCCTGTACCTACGGAAGCACCTCCACTTTGATTGGCGGTCAAGGAATACAATGTAACCGGAGCACGAGGATCGGGATTAAATCCGGCAACGGTAGTAGCATTCGCGAATGCACCAGCACGAGCATCGCAAGGTACGGCCGCGTATACTGGCATTACATTCGGACCTGTGCCTCCAACACTCTGACTTGTATCCACTGCGTACACACCACCACTCATTCTACGCATGTTGCGACGGGTACCACCACGCATCTTTGTACAACCGCAATCACCACCAGACATTCCGCGATTACGACGGCTTTTGCCCCAACTACGTTTTCCGCCACTGCGATAGCCGCCAGCCATCGCAACTTGTGCTAATGCTACATCGGGTTGCGACACTAATTGCCCTGGTCTGGCCGGGAACGCACAGTCATCAAAAGGTTGAACGATAGGCACCTTTACTGAAAAAGTAGCATCGCTCGCAGGGATCGCCATAAGAGGCGCGCCGAGCCCATAGCCACCTCCATGTTTACGAAACATGCATCGTTTCGATCGTTGATTGCGTAACGCACGGTTCATTCTTCTACCTTCCCCCACGATTTTATACTTTTCCCGTAATTTCCCATTTCTCGAATTGACGGTTCCATTCTGCCTTTACGTCAATCTCTTCTGCGGAATCCGTTCGTAGTAAACGACTAATCGCAAGGGTTCGAATCAGTGCGAGACCAAGGCGTGTCTTAGTTTCCTTTTCCCACACAGAATACACGTCAGGCCCCATCGCAATCTCTCTACGAATATATTTTGGACCATGTGATACAATCGTTGTCTTTGGTTTTTGTACATGGTCCGTGCTCGATAAAACCGTATTCGGAATTTCTTTCACATCTTCTGTCTGAACAATCGGTTGGTTCGACTCCGTGTTTTTCTGAGGAATCCAAATCAATCGTTTATGATTCGGAGCATCTGGAATAAATTCAAGAACTGTGTGCGCATCCGGTTCCGTTAATTGCGCAATCGGAACATATTTCGCAAGTTCAATCGTAAACCCCTGTATTCCGTTGTCATTGATAAATTCCTGTTTCACGAATTGTGCCATGATTGTATTCCATCGTTTTTCGAAAGGAGTTGTAAGCCATACAGGATGTTTATCCCATACAAGCACATCCTCAATGATAAGGCGTTTATCACGCGTCATAAATGCGGAGAAGATGGCTCCGCTCGTTTGTAGAAATTCGGAAATACGCATGCGAATGCGTTGTGGGCCTACTTTTGCCGCAATGGGTGGCAAATAGACCGCATACCGTAGCGATGGTGCGATGACAAGAAATCCTGATAGGATACCACGTGGTCTAGTACTACCAAATACTTTACCACGTGAAATATGTTGTTTATCGCTATCGCTAAACATGCGACTGATACCGATATATTTGCCTCGAGCTCCCCAGCCGTAGGCGCCGCAGAATTCTTCAGCAACTGATACCCATTCCATTTTGTGTTTGTTTCGTGTATCCTATGTTTCTAACATTCTCTTATGAGGTCAATTTTTAGATGCTGTTTGCTCGCGCCTTCCATTACAACTTTGGTGTCTCCAGAAGGGGGTTCCAAAGGGGGCTTAGTGAAGCAAAAGCCCCCTTAAAACATGGAATATCCCACGCCTTCATCCGAATAATCGAATGCGCTGATACCCTGCATAAATTCCCCGCCATTTTGAGCCATTTCAGGACTGTATCCCGCCGCGCGGTTTCCACCAGGACTGCTATGTTCGCTTCCGAGCCCGCTTGATACAACTTGCCCCATTCCCATACCTGGGCGCATTTCGATCATTTGTTCAGGATGACGGAGATTCGATCCAAATTCCGCACCCATATATACAGTCTTATTCAAAGGATCTGTCGCTTCGGGCGAATCGTATTGAACCGCAGGAGGAGTTGCCATATGGGGTTTTGTAGCACGCAGATCGTCTTCGGTCTGCGCAGGTACGTGTGGCATTTCATGGGGAATAGGGCGGCGTTTTTGTACAACCGGAGCAGCAGGAATGCCTGCATGTTCTTCTCCCTCTTCTTCGCTGATAGCAAGATGAGGAGATTGTACACCTTCATCGTGACCAGCAGCAGGCTCTGGGCGTGCCATGATTCCCGCGCTCGCAGCTAATTTCTTTCCAAGTACAGTCTCAGCACTTCCAACAGCATTATTTGTATTGCCTGCTGCTTGAATAATGTGATATCCGAAAAAAGCAAATACGCCTAATAATACTACAAGCAAAAGCCATGAAACAGGTATCCGGGTGGCCATAGTTCTACTAAGATCTATACTGAATTTTGTGAACGTACACGCGGTCAAGGTGTTTTGATCCGGTAGCATCAAATGCGTTTGAATAATATTTTAAGTCGCAGGTTCTACTAGAAAATGGACGGTGAAAAAGGCCCGAGTGAAATCGAATTGCGCGAGAAGGCAATGAGCACAGACTCTGTAAGTGATGTTGCCGAGATTGCCGTGAAAATTGTAGAATCGACTGTGGAAAATGTAGTAGAAAAGGTTGTGGATGCTGCGTCCACGGTCGAAGATAAGGTGTCGGCCGTAGTGGAAAAGGCGGTTGATAAAGCCACGGAAACTATAGCGGAAGTGGTGGAGGAAGCTGTTCCGGAACCTGTCGCGACCTTAGCAAAAAAGGTCTATACCATATTGGATTTATCTGGATTTATTGCGAATGTTGGAAAGGATTTCACGGATGGGGATATTACAATTGCGGATATTTTGCGCGTGGTACCCCGTTTGTCCGCGGAAATCCAGAAGTTTGAGATCTCGGGTAAGGAGAAGGGTGAGCTCGCATTGGCGGCTGTCCACGCGATTGTGGATACGTATGTCCCTGAGAATTCGCGTTCCACGGTAAATTCTCTCGTCGATACGATTGTCCCTGTCGCGATTCAGAACGTTCTCGATATTGCAAAGGGACGCGTTTCATTTGCTGCGGCCGCACAGAATGCAGCTGTCCAGCTTGTACCTGCGGAACATGCGGCAAAGGTTGAACAGGTGGCGCAGATAGCACAGGGTTGTTTTGGATTTCTTTCGCAATGTATGAAGAAATAGAGGTAGCCAAATCAATGCTGTGTGTCTTACAGAATTCCTGAATTTCAAACAAATTACCTTGAATACTTAGCAAATTACCACACGTAATATTATTCTGTGTGATAACTTGATCTTCCCATATATCGTCCACTTTCACAGGAGGCGCAGTACACGAAACCGGTGTAACACGTTCTAAGAGTTGCGTATCGCCCTCCCCCGCAACCATGGTACGAATTTCCGCACGCCATACATCATCCCAGCGCCCTTCAGAACTATAAATACCCCACACATTATCCCATCGATAAATACGTTGCCATATCATCTTCTTATGTGTCAGTGCATTCCGAATCTTCTGGATATTTGTATTATGAATTGTAATTCGGTACATTTCTTGCTACGTGTTGATTTGTTTCCCACATTTAAACCAATCACTGCGTCAAATTTGAAGGAACCTTATCGCAACTTGTTTGAAGCATAGATTATCATGTGGTGCGTCGTTTTACAACCAAAAGGTACTTCTCGTAACGCGCTTATCCCAGCCGATACGAAAATACATAATGCTGCGCTCGTAGGAACTATTCTGCGCCGCGCAACGGCTCCTGAATTTATTGGTGTGTACAGCTGGTCAGGACACACAGTCCATCTCTACGGATACAAAACCGGTAAAGCAGGAACGGAAAACAAGCATGAACTTCCTTCTCCGCACGATACCATTCTTCTCTTTGGAGAAGCCGTACTCTTTATGACCAAAGGGCCCGCACTCGTATCTTTCAATACAACAGAATACACGAAATTCTACAATGAAACACTGGGTGGATTCGATGATATTGGATCAGAAGATTCCGAAACCGACGAAGAAGGATTGAGTGAAGAGGAAGAGGAGGTGGAAGAAGAAGCGGATGACGACGCGGCTTCCTCTTCCTCCGAAGAAGATGACGTAGTGGAAGAAGA
>JACCDP010083710.1_pt1 | contig 18621 bp, 16 predicted proteins | sample 7445841 | NCBI WGS metagenome assembly JACCDP01 (sample SAMN15323441, study PRJNA562643) | freshwater metagenome | isolation source: river surface water | place: USA:Blue River Watershed | collected 2017-08-17
AAGTGAAAGCGGGAACCAGCACCTCGTCACCGGGCGCTAAGTTTAGTGCCAACCCAGCCAAGTGAAGGGCTGCGGTGCACGAGGTGGTGGCCAGCGCGTGGCGGGCATGATGGCGCCTTGTAAACAAAGCCTCAAACTGGTCAACAAACGGCCCCTGCGTGACCCAGCCTGACCGCAAGCATTGCTCCACCAGGGCCAGTTCTTCCGGGCCAAAGCAGGGATGGGTGATCTTAATGCTTGTCATGCTGGGCCGGCTCATTGCGGCTTCTCCAGTGCGCGCTCCAAAGCGGCTTGCATTAGTCGTGGATCAGAGTGAACACGGGTCCAGGCAAGGCCCGCATCACTCAACTGCCGGGCCCAGCCTTGGTCTTCAGCCAGCCTGTCGAGTGCAGCAGCAATGTCAGCTGGCCTTTGAACGTTGATGACCGGAGCCAGATTCTCGCCACCTGGACCACTGACCAAATGGTTATGAACATAGGCCATAACAGGGGCACCCACAGACAAGGCTTCTCGGGCGGCAGTTCCATAGTGACCCAATAGAAATTGGTCTACAACTAGGTCAACGCATTCAAACATCCGCACTAATCTCTGCTTGGACAAAACACCCGGTAGGAAGACTACATTATTGAGGCGACCGGCCATTGCCTTGAACTTTTCGTAGTCCTCGCCCCATGCAGAAAACACAAACAACCAGTTGGAGGCGCTACGCGCAAGAGCCAGCGCTTCAATGAGCCGGTTTTGCCCCTTCCATCTGTAATCGATTCGGGATGGAACAAACGCCACGTTTGTTCGGGGTGCTACGTTCATACTCATTTCATTCATGACTTCCAAAAATTTACTGATTCGAGCTGATTTATCGAGCCGTTCGTGAGCAAGATAAGGCATAGAAACTGGCCAAAACTTTTTGCGCATGTGGCCAAACCGCTCTTCCAGACGCTCCATTCCGCCGCACAAGTCGGCATGTCCTTCGAAAGGAACGTAAGTGACGACGGCGGCGCATCGATTGAAACTCTCTCTGACAAGGTAACTAATTTGATGAAAGTCGCGCTTGACTAAGGCACATGCACCCGCAGGAGCACCGATTTGATCACACGCATACATGAACTCGCTGCCCGCAGGACAAACCACGTAAGGGCGCCCGGAAAGCATCGCAGAAATCATGGCATTATTGGTGCTAACAAAAGAAATATCGCATGTTTCCATGACATCGGCTCCAGCCAGGTAAAGGCTCGGACCATATGAAGCGCAGTAGTCCCGAGCAGATTCTCGTAATGAGTAAGTCAAGTCTCGTGAGCTAGTCCGCACCTTAGCCTCGAGAAGCCAAGGGGGCCGCGTCCAGTTGACACTCCGCTCAAAGTCATGCCACTTCGGGAGTGTCCAAGGGTCTTTCGGCGTTAGTTGAGCGTACGGAATAGAGAAATCCACATCCTCCCAAACAGGTTGGCTGATAGGATAGAAGTCCTGTAGGTCGCGCATAAACCTGACGTCCAAGCCGAGCTTGGCCATTTGTTTAGCCACCATATAACTGTTATTCGCCATGCCGCCCGCAAAACAAACCCTCACACCATCTCCTCAACAACCCGGTTGACATGCATGAGCACATCATTCTGAAAAAAAGCCTCGTGCCCAAAACCCAGGCCGCAAAAGCCAACCCACGGTGCGCGGCGCTTCACATCCTGGGCGGCAGCGCGCAGCGCCTGCAGGTTAATTAAGCTAGGTACCGGAAAGCCTGGCCGCAACTCATGTACCGAAAAGTTTGTCAATTCCACGCCCACCGGCACTACCCCCGCACCACACAGCTCTCGCCAAACTACTTGTGCCAAAGCCTGGCCTAATAGTTCGGCATGGCCCAGTACCTCTATTGTGAGGCGCTCGTCTGGTTGCCCTGTCATACCCGCGTAGTGCGTACAGCGAAACAGCGGACCGTCAAAGCCCATGACATACGGGGCTGAGGGTGCCAGTGCTTCACTCAGGCGTAGATGAACGACGGCGTGGCGCGCAGGCGCGCCGAAGCCATAAGAAGCGAAAGGCAGGCCCAAAAAGTTCAAGGCGGAGACCACGCCGCCAGAAAAGACACAAACCTCGGCGTTAACGCTGCGCATGGGTCCGCCACTGGCAGACCAGCGCAGTTGGCCAGGTTCTAACAGTTCAATGCACTTCACACCGGTTAGTAACTTGGCGCCACGACTGGCTAACTGACTCGCGAGGGCCTTGACGAAAGCCCCTGTGCCGCCCTGACGGGGATAAAAGTCGCGCAGCTCAGGGCGAAACTGCGCAGGCAGTTGGGTTTGCTGAGGAATAGCCACTGCGGCTCTGAACCGAGGGTTATGCTGGTGAGTCAACCAATTGGCTGAGTCAGGCACCACGACGCGGGCCAAGCCTGTCAGTTCAGCAGCAAACCAGGCTAACTGGTCTGGCGGGCAAGCAAACCAGCGTTCCAAACAGGGTAGCAGTAGAGCCCGCAACAAGGTGGGGCCGAACCGGGCCAGGGCCACTGAGCTGAGGGGTTGATCGTGCGACGCGGGCGCCGGGGCCTCGCCACCAGCCCAAAACTGCCGCAACTCGGTATTGGCGGTCTCGGCCCAGGGTGCACAGCGCACATCGGCAAACGGTGAGTCCAGCGACAAACGTCCGCCATAAATAGCGCCCGCTTGGTTCCCCATGCCCTTTTTCCAGACCAGCATGCCGCCGGGTAGAGGAGTCGAGAGAAAGAACTCGTCTAGCACCGGTACACCGGTCTCGCGAAACAAGTGAGTACCCCAATCAAACCCGTTGCCTGTAGTGGGGTCGGTGTGGCCCGCCAGCAACCCACCCAACTGCGGTCCTCGCTCAAGCAACGTCACTTGATGGCCGTGGGTCAGTAACAGATGGGCCGCAGCTAAGCCCGCAATGCCACCGCCAATGACCACCGCGTCAGCCATGGCCGTCCCATCTTAGTGGCGAAACGTAAGCGTTATCGGGGCGATTAATGGCTTGGTCCTTAAAGATGAGCAAGCTGTACTCATAGGGCAGCAGATCATGACGCAACACCACCCGCCTAGAAAGCTGCGCCATCACAAACTGAAGCAGGCGCCCGACAGGCGGGTGATAGGCCGCCGATTGAGAGTAATCGACAAACTCACTTAAGAAGTCCACCACCAGACAGTGTCCTGCGGCTGCGAATAACTCAGCTAGGCGACCTTCCATGTATAAGCGCGTGGGCTCGGCACCGCCGTCCAGCAAAAGGTTGAAAACACCAGATGCAAACACGACATCAGCCTTGACTTGCACTGGGGCCGCAGGGTCTACCCAGTCAAAACCTGCATGGGCATGGTGGTGATGAACCTGGCAGTGATCAATGAAGGGTTTGACCATGTCGACACCACGGTAAGCAAAGGGGTACGGAACATGCGTGTTCAAGTAGTCAAGCAAATGACCCAAACCACACCCATAGTCTAGTATCGACATGCCCGGCTGGGTTAGCACGGGCAATAAGGTCTGAAAGCGCAGGGCCTGCTTGCCTTTGGGAGTGAGTAGCGCCGCTGGCGAGTTGCCATGTTGTCTGAAGCTGGCCTCGTATTGCGACAAGATCTCGGAGAACATGATCAATGCTTGAATAGATAGGAATACGGGAATAGGGTCTGAAGCTCGGCCAAGGGCTGCAGCCTCAACTCTTGCCGATAAAGCTTGGCAAAGTATCGGTAAGGGCGCTCTTCGCCGCCCCAGCGCTTTTTGAAACGGTAAACCCCATCCTGGCTGGGCCATGTGCCGCCCCAGTTCCACCACTCAAAGCCTTCGCTGGCAAGCTGCGCCATGACGGTGGCCAAAAGCGAGGGCAGGGCCTGAAGGTCGCGGTGACTTGGTGTAACCACCGGAGTGAAATACTCGGCGGTGATGCCGTCAGTCATGAGCATAAGGACAGCGGCTACTGGCTGATGGCCATTAAAGGCGGCGAACAGACGGCTTGTCTGCCCCAGTGGCAAGTGCTGGACTAGTTGCTCAAATACTGACCACGACTTGGGGCGCCCACCCATAGAGCTGATGGAGGCCTCCTGCACCTGCTGGAGCCATTGCAAGGTTGCCGAATCATTGGCCTCACGCACCGTCAAGCCAAGCCGGTCGCCCTTACGAATGGCGTTGCGCAACTTCAGGTGGCAGCCTGCCAGCAATGACTCACGGTTCATCTCTGCCGATAGGGGCTTCACCATTCCAATACGGTCGTCTATCACAGTGTAGCCTGCCAAGCCAGCGGCCTCGGTGTTGATTAGTCGAAACGGGTGCTCCACGACGGTTACCGCAGCGCAGCCTTGCTGCACAGCCCACTCGTCCAGCGCTTGCCAAAGTCTTACTTGTACCGCCTGCGACTCCGCAGGCATGAGCCCAGGCTGGACGATGGGCCCACCATGGCTGCCGAAAAACGGCATGCTGTTGCCTACGCGCCAGTCACCCGCAGTCGCCAGCATCACGGGTAATACACCCATAAGCCCACAGGGCCCATTGGCCGCCAGCCAATTCATGCTTGCACCCGGAACCGCCTGCCGCAGAAAGCAAAGAAACGGCGGGGCGGTGTAGAGCGACAATGCATGGCCCGGTATGGCCTTGACCAACCAGGCCGCAGCTTCGCCGCTACTCAACTGTGTGCGGGTCACGCCGAGTTGGACACTGCGCTCCGGCGATGTCGAGTTTCATATTCAAGCTCTATCCCGAAGCTATAAGGGTAGAGCTTAGTTCGGCGAATGGCAAACCGGGCGACTCGATCCGCTAAAAAAAGTATACCCGCGTCACCGCCAAGCAAGTCACGCTCTTTAAACGAAACGGTGACGAAGTAGTCGCCAGCACCAAACTGCGGCTTGACCAATGTAATTGTGGTTTCGTGGTGAACCGATGGGTCGCCATCGGTGCAGACCATGGCGTTCTCTTCATCGCTAGAGTAACCTGCAAAAGACTGCAAACGAGGGCCGTCAAATCGCAAACCGATCACCAGATCCTTCAGAACTCGCTCGCAACTCCACACCAGATGGACCTGTAGGGTGGCGCCAGTGTCGTACACTGACTCTCGCTGATTCTCTGCGTTCGTGATGCGCACGTCATGAAGCCGAAATGACCCGTCGGTCATGGTGTATGTTGCTTGCGCCGTAGCATTACTGGCCTCTGCAAGCTCAAGATCACCGCGCTTCTTGAAGATGCTTTGCTCGTATAGTTTGGCGATTTCGTAAGCAGATCCCACTGCCTGTATCTCACCTTTGTCGAGCCACACGGCGCGTTTACAAAGCTCTGCAACCAAGTTGATCGAGTGTGACACGAACAATACTGTTGCGCCCGACTCGCAAATAGCTCGTATGCGTTGGAGCGATTTAGAGATGAAGTACGCGTCGCCTGCGGCCAACGCCTCATCAACGATGAACACATCGGGTTCAACGCTGATCGCGGTAGAGAAAGTCAGTCGAGCCTGCATGCCGCTGGAGTAGGTTTTGAACGGCTGATCAATGACATGGGCCAGCTCGCTGAAATCAATAATAGACTGTTGCTTGGCTTGCGCTTGCTCACGAGTCATGCCCAGGCAGATGGCTCCCATGATGATGTTTTCGCGGCCTGAATACTCTGGGTGAAAGCCACTTCCCAGCTCCAAAATGGCAGACACCTTGCCTTGAATCTCCACTGAGCCTGCGGTTTTGTCGAGCGTGCCTGCAATGATCTTGAGCAAGGTGCTTTTGCCAGCCCCGTTAGAACCCAGAATACCTACCACTTCGCCACGATGTACGTCGAAGCTGATGTCGCGTAGCACGCTCACCTCCGTGTGGCGATTGCGGCCCGTCAAAGCCTCTATCGCTAGGTCAATTGGTTTGTTGTAGCGTCGATAAACCTTGCAAACGCCCTTAATACTGATGGCTGGTGGTGCTGCGCAATCCGGGGCGCCGGGTAATGGGTCGAATATCATAGGGCTCCAGCCAGCTGCGGGCGCAGGCGGCTGAATACGCGAGTGCCCAACACCAACGACCCAAACGCCAAACAGGTAAACACAACCCAGGCCCAGGGATGCTCAATGCGGCCGAAATACACCAAATCTTGATAGCACCAAATCATGTAGCTGAATGGGTTAAGGTACAGAAGCGGGCGCAAAATTTCCGGGATCATACTGGGTAGATAAAATGCCGGCATGAGATAGACACCAGCCGTTGTAAAAAGTTGAATCACGTCTTTTATGTCGCGCAGGAACACACCAACACAAGCCAACAGATAGGCCAAACCCAACATCCAGATAACCTGTAAAGCGATTAGTAAGGGTAAAAGCGCATAAGTCCAAGGCACAGAGCCTTGGGTCGCTAAGGCATACAAAGCCATCACTACCGTGCCTACGGCCTGAGGGAACAGAGAGGTTAACACCCCCTTGAAGGGCAGCACATCCAACGGAAATACCACCTGCTTAACTAAACTAGCGTTACTTGTTATTGCTACGCAGGCCTTATTGAGACTCTCTTGCACCGCCAACCATGGAACAAGCCCTGCCAAGATGTAGGTGGCGTAGTCGCGTGGCATATCCAAGGTACCCCCCACCTTGACCCTAAACACCACCGCAAAAATAAACACATATAAAGTCACTAAAAAAACGGGGTGAGCAAGCGCCCATATGGCGCCCAGACTCTGGCCAGCGTAGCGGTCTTTGATTTCACGTATGGCCAAAACAAGGGCTAACTCTCGATGACGGACCAAATTAAGTAAAGAGAAGTACGTAGATTTAAGCATTACTTTAAAGAAATAGGTTCACTCAAGGAATGCCGTCGCTGGTCGCAAAGCCCGCATCCAAGTAGTAGCATTCTCCGAAATGTCTTGGGCCAAGTTGTCGACTACCAAAGGTAGGCAAGTGGGACCAAAAAACTCGGTGCGCGAATGCAAGTCTTGGGAGCGCCGAGATATAACTTCATGCCGAGTAGTGGTAAGCTCGCGGACCTGGAACCCAGCAGGTATTACGCCAAGCTCGCAGAACTCACCTAACAAGTTATCAACAGCATCAGGTAGGTTATCAATAGTGTCGAGCCCCGTAATCAGGCAAAAACTGTAACGGTACGGACTGTGAGGAGAGGCAGTAGACATACCGCCAACCTGAACCGCTGCGAAAAGTGGATGGCCAATAAGATTTACATAAACCAAAGGGATGGGCGATACAGACTCCACTAACGCTAACACGGACCGATGTACATTTAGGCTTGGGCTGCCTTTTGACATACTGTCGAAGCCGTACACTGGCCAAGAAAAATGTCGTGATACGGAGAGGCGTTTTGCGCTGAACAAACCGCCAGTTGTAGAAACCCAGATTGAATCCTCTTTTGCGCTAACCCCTTCGACTTTAGTACCAAGCGCAAACTTACCACCGTTTTGTTGAAAATTAAGAGTTAAGCGATCTATCACTGGCTGAAAACTGCAAGGGAGATAACTGAAAATCAGAAACTCGTCGCGCATCTCGTTAGAAGCAGTCTCGGTAACGATGTCTCCAGCGAACATGTACTTGGCGATATGATATTGGTGGTAGCCGCAAACTGTACCCCTCGCAGTTGAGCGGACCTCGTAGGCCGCATCGCTTAGGGACCGCAAAATAGTTACCTCGGGTTGGCTGTTTTCGACCCAGTAGAGAAGGGGGCGTGGCACCAAATTGAACCCCGCCTGAGATAGCACTGAGTAAGCTAACGGGTACGCGCTCAGGAGGTGGGCGACCGCATCGACAGGCTCTCTCGTACTCGAATAACGAGCCCGTGCCAACCAGGCGCCGCCAGGAGTCCCGGATTCATCAATAACGAGGATCTTCTCGCCCCGTTGTAAGCATGAGATCGCCCTGACCAAAGTTGATGGCCCTGAGCCGACAAAAACGTGGTCGTACACACAATTTGGTAACCTAATCGATGTATTCGTCCATCTTCCTAAATGCAACTTTGCCACACTCTTGATTTGTGTAAGACGATCCCATAAAACAGGTTTATACGTACTCACAAGTAGCCCTATAAACCTTTAGTGGGCCCCATACGGCCGCCGAAGTACATGGGGTGGATGTTGAGTACAACTTTAGAGCCGCGTGGGAGCCTTAGGAGAACATCACTCAAGTCCAATCCATCAAAAATTGTTGTCCCGAAAAGTTGAGCCATTGGCCCTCCAACCTCCCATGACTTGCCGACTACGGCAGAGAGGCTTAGGTCATACTCGAAGTCAAACGTGGGACGGCAATCAATCAAGTAACCGTAGCTCGAACGGGTTGGTTGAACAGGCTTGATGGCAACAGTACGGTAAAAATCGCACAACAAATCCACCCCAACCGATGCGGCGTCAACTACACCAAGACGTACTCGACGAGTCGGTGTCTCCACTTCGGTCTGGCCAGATACGTTGTAACCCGCAAATACGTCGTGGTTCATGGCGTTGTATGCCGATGCTGAGTTATGCGAGCACACGCTATTACAAGGAAGACCTAACGCCCGAAACCGCATCAATTCCGAGACCATGGCCATTATCCCATCCACACCATGTTTGCCGATGATGCCCAGGGGGTCGATATGCAAGCCTATATTTCCCCCAAGTTCATGGATTCGCCAAATATAGTCATCGGCTACGGCGATCCGCTGAAAGATCTTGCTCTCGTCAAAACAACCGTAATAATCAACATCGCTGTGCAAAACGAAATAGCTAGCTTTCGCACCCACTTCGCGCTCATGCTGTGCTAAAAGTATGCATCCGCAGAGGTCGTCGTCAATGTCGTGGCGAAGAAACAAGGCAGTCACATCTGGATTCGAGTGTGCTGCAAACTCGGAGGCTGAGGCAAACTCCCAGGGGCTACCCGATCGCGATAGACGACCCAGGAAATTTAGGTAGTCGCTAGCTGTCCACACAGCTCCCTGGTTGGTCCAAGTTGCCATATAGTTCGCTACCCTCGACTCTAACTCATCGTGCGTCATGGCAGTGTTGGCGATCTGCCGAAAAGGCAGCAGTGGCTCATCAGTAAAGTGGCGCCTACAAAAAGTCTTGAGACCATTTAGTGGATTCATTGCTTATCCCTTAAACCCGGCGTGCAAAAATGAAATAGTGAGCACTTGAGTAAGTGTGCTCCTGCGCTAAAGGCACTGAAGCCGCTGAGACAGCTGACCGTATCTCAACGTTGCAGCCAAGCCCCCTGAGCATGTCCGCTAGGTAGGCCGGGTCAATCAATGTGCCAAAAGTACATCCGTCATAGGGCCGAACAGGTGGTTGCATACCTGCGACATCAAAGGGCGATCCTGGCTCAGTAAGCGTACCGGTGGTAACTCGATCCACAAGTGTTTCACCCCAGAGATAACAGGTGTTTCGAGCCAGTTCCACCGCTTCACCTTCGGAGAGTTCTGGGCGCAATTTGCGAATGCATGCTAACCGATCAAGGTAGTAACTGCCGTTTGGCTTAGCTTCAGTTCCGTCTCCCAATTCATAGCCGCGCCATCTTTCTTGCAGTAGTTTCACCGATGTGGCATCACGCAGATTGTTCGCGTCAGAAATAAAGATCAATCCGCCCCTGCGCGTTGCTCGTACCAAAGAGGAAAGAATTCGTAGATGCTCGTCAGGATTTGCGGAGCACAATACATCCATGACGACACACAAATCGGCGGGGAACGACTCAGGGCTTCCGTGAAAAGCCCCCGCACTCTCGAACTCCAACGACTCAACACAGGAAAACTGCCCTAACGCACGCGCCTGCTGGACACTATCATCAACTACATCAAAGCCTACAACTTTACTTCCATAGTGACGCATCAGCAAAGCCACCGCCCCACACCAACACCCATAGTCATTTATACGTACTTCGTTTCCAAGCTGCTCAACACTCCACAAGTCGTCAAGCAATCGCTGATACATGGCTAATGTTTCTGGTTTTCGGTAGTGCTCAAGGTAGCCTACGAAGTTTTGATCACTCTGTTTATTTGACGAGCGAAGGTCAGACGATGCGAGAAAAAAGTCCAACAAGCTACTCACTTGAAGTACTTGCGCCGGCCAATCAGTCGAGCAAACATGAGAATGCGTCGAGACCGTGTGAATACGGCTACCAGTGACTAAACGGCTAGCTTGGTGTAAAAGGTGTTTGAGCAAAATACGCCAGCCTCATAGCTTATTGAAAGGATTCAATCATCGCATCGATACTAAGGAGCGACCAGATTAGTAGGCGCCGATTTTGCTGACCGGAGAGGTGCCGCTGGATTAGGCTATTGGCCGCATTGAAGTCAATGTATTGGTAGAGCTTGGCCCCGGGATTAAGAAGCCGTCGTTTGACAAAATCAATGCTTTCGCCCTTAAACCAGCTGGCGTCAGGGGCTGAAAAACCCTGCTTTTCACTGTTGGTGATCTGACTCGGAATATGGCGTTCCATCACCTTGCGTAAGATGAGCTTGCCGTCGCGGGTTTTTTCAAAGTACTTCGCGGTTTTACTGCCGGGTTCGTTTTCGTTCAGACGAACTACATTGCCCAGGTTGCCCAACTTCAAGCGGACTGGCAACTTCATTGCAAAGTCCACCAAGTCATTGTCGAGGAAAGGTACTCGCGTTTCGAGTCCGTGGGCCATGCTAACCTTATCTTCCACCACCAGCAAACCATGCATAAAGGTTTTTGCCTCAAAGTAGAGGGAGTGATTGATGTAGTCCTCTGGCCGGGTCAGGTGACTAGCGTGGAGACCGAACACGTTTTTGAAGATAAGGCGCATATCCACATGGGCTACCTGAGACCAGATGGGAGCCAGTACCTTCGCCATGTCACCTTCTGGAATGAGCCTTTGCCAGAAAGCAAAGTATTTATCGACATACTGGTCGAAATCATCATTGACGACGGCGCGGTAATAACGCCATGGATAGCCGCCAAACAACTCGTCGCCGCCAGCGCCTGATAGACAAACTTTGACAAACTTGCTAGCAAGCTGTGCCGCATAAAAGTTGGGGTAGCTCTGTCCTACACGAGGCTCCTCAAGGTGCCATGACAGGCGCGGTAGCGCACGCTCCATGTCTCCCGCTTTGAGGACCATTTCATAGTGTTCTGTTTTAAAGAGGTATGACATATATTCTGCGGCTCTGCGTTCGTCGTACCCCAACTCGATACCTGATGCCGAGTTGAGATCAAACCCGCAGGTGAAGGACTTAATATAAGGTAATTGCTTCGCCGCCAGGGCTGTCACCGATCCGCTATCCATGCCACCACTCAGATACGCGCCAACATCAACATCGCTAACCAGCTGCCGGTTAACGGCTTGGCAGAATAAGTGGTCAAGTTCTTCGATATATTCCCGCTCGTCAGCCGGATTTTCAGGTTCTTCGAAATAGTAGTCCCAGTACTTGGTGGTTTGGGCTCTGCCCGTGCCCGAGATCCGCATAAAGCTGCCCTGCGGTAAGAGACGAATATCTTTGAAGAGAGTGCGGTCAGTAAAAAAATTTTGGAACGTCATGTATTCGAGAAGGCCTTCTCGATCCATTTCAGTCCGATAGGCGGGGTCTGCCAAAATGGCCTTCACCTCGGAGCCGAAAACGAATTTATTACCTAGGTGCGCGTAGTAAAGCGGTTTGATGCCATATCGATCGCGAGCCAGCAGTAATTCTTTGGTCTGTTTATCCCACAGCGCAAAGGCAAACATACCGTTAAATCTAGAGAGCGCTTCTTTGCCCCAATGGGCAAGCGCTTTAAGGGCAACCTCTGAATCTGTTTGAGAATGGAACCGATAGCCGAGTGCTTGTAGTTCGGTGCGCAGCTCTTTGAAATTGTAAATTTCACCGTTATAAGCAATTACATATCGGCCATTTTCTGTTGCCATAGGTTGGCGACCTGCCTCAGACAGATCAATAATCGCAAGGCGCCGATGGCCCAGGCCTAAAGAGCCATCGATGTAATGCCCCTCCCCATCTGGCCCACGGTGCGCAATTGCATCGGTCATCTTTTTCAAAATAACCGGGGACGCCGCATCCCCGTTAAGATTTAATACACCCGCAATTCCGCACATTTTCTTAGACTATTTCAGTATTAATTTAGACGGATAATCCTACGGCCTTGCGACGTCTTTGAAGCTCGGAGATATGCTTTGCGCGCCACTCAATCAGCCGCTTTAAGCCCTCATGCAAATCGATTGAGGCCGTAAAACCAATTTCTTTACTGGCTTTTTTCGGGCAGCCAATTCGATTACGAACCAAAGTAGCCTGGCTTCGTGGCGCGAATTGAATTGGTTTCTTGCAGTCCGTAAGTTTTAACAAAATTTCGGCGAGCTCTTTTAAAGACGTGCGCTTTCCGGTACCCACGTTATAAAAGGAATCTACCGTATCAGCCTTCATCGCGCAGACATTTGCCAAACCACAATCTTCAACTGCCACAAAATCAAAGGCCTCAGACCCATCACCCATAATCGTGGGACTGTCTCCTCGGTCGATAGCATCTAACATTTTCATGATGACTGCTATGTATGCGCCATGATAGTCCTGCCTAGGTCCGTATACATTCATGTAACGAAGCCCCACAAAATTAAGGCCGTAACGCTGATGAAAGGCCCGAAGCATTGCTTCGCCCGCAATTTTCGTAGCACCATAAAAATTTTTATTATTAAAAGGATGGTCTTCTGTCATGGGCTCTTGAACTGCATCGCCGTAAACAGAGGCTGAAGATGAGTACACCAGTCGGCTGACGCCCTTAGCCACACAGGCCTCCATGACATTAAAAGTGCCTCTCACGTTCACATCAAATGCGGTTCTCGGATACTCATGGCACTGAAGGAGCCAGAGTGCCGCAAACTGAAAGACGGCGTCCGCGCCCTCAAATGCAGACTGCAAAATATCCGTTTGAAGAATATCGCCGCCGACATCGTAGATTTTGACACGCGGATCCTTTAAGGCATTGCGAAGGTTTTCCTCGCTTCCCCGAACCATGTTGTCATAGACTAAAATCTCTTTGACATCTTCTTTGATTAATTGATCAACCGTATGAGAGCCGATAAGACCTGCGCCGCCCACCAAAACAAGTTTTTTGCCGCGAATATCCATAATTTTCCTTATTAATTAATTGACGCCCGGAGAGTTAGACTGCAAATAACGAGCGTCTCGTTTTAATGGTTTTATGATAAGTTGACCAACAAATCGACAATTCGATTGGCCGTGTTCCCATCGCCATAAAATGGCCTTTGCTTGACTACTTTATTTTTTGCCTCTTCGAAGGCCTTAGAGATTCCCGCTTCGCTTGCCCCCGCCAGACAATTAGCGCCCGCTGTTACAGTCTCTATCCACTCGGTCTCATCACGCAGGGTGATGCAAGGAACCTGATGAAAATATGCTTCCTTTTGCACACCGCCCGAATCGGTAAGAATTAGTCTCGCACCCATCTCCAGTCGCTGCATCTCTAAATAAGACAAAGGGTCTCGCACCATGATGCCCTTTAGATCGTCGCTTAAACCCGCTTGCATGAGTTTGGTTTTTGTCCGCGGGTGTATCGGTAAGAAGACCGGCAGCTCTGAGGCTATTTGACGTAATGCGCTCAAAATATTGGTTAAGCGGCTAGCGTCATCCGTATTTTCCTGCCGATGTAAAGTGCAAAGCGCATAGGTGTTTTCTTGCAAACCAAAGGATTCGAGTTTTATTTTTTCTTTTGCCAATCCCCGGTAGTAAAGCGTTGCGTCAAACATAACGTCGCCTACATCTACAATTTTTTGTTTACTTTTTTCGGAGTTTGAAAAAGGAAAACCTTCCTTGATTAAATTTCTTACTGCAGTATCAGTTGGACACAAAAGAAGGTTAGACACCCGATCCGTCAGTATTCTGTTTATCTCCTCTGGCATAGCTAGGTTATGGGACCGGAGACCGGCTTCTACATGAGCTAGAGGCACCTGTAATTTTGCTGCAGCGAGTGCGCCAGCAAGGGTTGAGTTGGTGTCACCGTATACCAAAACCCAGTCGGGCTGCTCTTCTTGAATTATCTTTTCTAGGCTTTCCAGCATACGGCCAGTCATGCCACCATGACTTAGGCTGGAAATACCGAGATTCTTGCGGGGGGCTGGAATATTAAGCTCGTTAAAAAAAACTTCGGACATGTTCTTATCGAAATGCTGCCCGGTATGAACAATGAACTCTTCGATGTTATTGCGGGCGGCAAGAGCGCGGCTGACAGTAGCGGCTTTAATAAACTGCGGCCGAGCCCCTAGAACAGTCAAAATTTTCAATTTGTTAAGTGATACTTTTTACGCAGGTAATAATCTGATCTTGCTCTGCCTCGGTGATATCCGCACTCATCGGCAGACTCATCACCTGCTTGGCTAGCCGACTTGCAATCGGCGTGCAATCCTGACAGCAAAGGTGCTTATACGCTGGCTGCTCATTCAGCGGTACCGGGTAGTGAATCGCAGTTGGGATGCCAGCGGATTTTAGTTTTGCCTGCAAGAGCTCTCGGTCCTCACAGATCAGCGTGTACTGGGCGTACACGGAGCTTCGATCGGGGCGAACTGCAACTGCGGACACCTTCAGATCTTTTAAGCTTTGCTGGCTCTCTATCTTTGAGTCTGACAATAGCTCGGCATATCGCCCCCCGATTCGGATGCGCTCCCCAATCTCCCAATCAAACCGGTCAAGCTTTGCAAGCACGATTGCGCACTGCAGGGTATCCATCCGTCCGCCCACACCCGGACGGGTGTGCACATAGCGCGCACTTTGCCCGTGAACGCGAATCTCTTTACACGCTTTGGCAAGTGAATCGTCGTTTGTAAAGATCGCGCCACCATCGCCATAGCAGCCCAGGGGTTTACTCGGGAAAAAGCTCGTGCAGCCGATCGTTGAAAGGTTGCAACTTTTTTTGCCCTTATATTGCGCGCCAAAGCTTTGGGCCGCATCTTCAATGACCGCAAGGTTTCCATTTCGGGCGGCAATGGCGTTGATCTCATCCATGTCCGCGGGCTGACCGTACAAACTCACGGGCATGATGGCCCTGGTTTTAGATGTGATTTTTTCCTCAATTTTTTTCGCATCGATATTGCAGGTATCGGGCTCAACGTCCACAAAGACGGGCTTTGCGCCCAATAAAACAATCACCTCTGCGGTTGCAACGAACGTAAATGGCGTGGTGATGACCTCCTCGCCCGGTTTGAGATCGATTGCCATGAGGCTGATCAACAAGGCCTCGGTACCACTTGCTACGGTAATGCAGTGCTTGGCACCCGTGAAAGCCGCAAGCTTGGCCTCGAGTTCCTCGACCTCAGGGCCCATGATGTACTGCCCGTGCTCGAGCACCCGGTTGATTCGCTCTTGGATCTGGGGTTTTAAGGCCTTGTACTGGGCCTGAAGGTTGATAAAGGGTATCGACATCTGAGTCTTATAGCGTTCTGAGCTCGTCGCCTCGCAGCACATACTCTTGGTTGGTTTGCGGGCACCTGTAGCTGCCCTCGCCTTTTACGGGCAGCGGAATTTGCTCGCCATACTCACTCATCCAGCCAACCTGCCTGGCGGGAACGCCCACCATGAGCGCATAGGCCTTAACGTTTTTGTTTACTACGGCGCCAGCACCGACAAAGGCGTACTCACCAACCGTGATGCCACAGACGACCGTACAGTTAGCGCCAAGCGTTGCGCCCCTCTTAACCAGGGTATCTTGGTACTCGGCTTTGCGTTCGATGAGTGCGCGTGGGTTATAGACATTGGTAAACACCATGCTCGGCCCGCAAAAGACACCCTCTTCCAGGGTCACATTGTCATAAAGACTAACGTTATTTTGAACCTTGCAGCGATCACCGATTACGACTTTGTTACCCACAAAGACGTTTTGACCCAGTGAAACACCCTCTCCGATTCGGGCGCCTGCGCACACATGTGCAAAGTGCCAAACGCGACTACCCTCACCAATCTGTGCGCCCTCATCAACAATTGCGCTCGGATGGATGGTGACTGCCTTCACGCGCCTGCTTTCGCAACAAATGGATGAACCTCGCTAGGCGAGCTATGGTCGATTGGCGCGCTACGAATAACTGTCACAGTATCAATACAGGGTCTCGCATCCGATAGGCCATAGCCCCTGCCCGCAAGCACCTCTTGGTAGCTCACGGTGTGTAAATCAGTAAAGCCCTCAGAAAACTCGAGCTCCTCGCCATCGATGTCAATACTTCGGTAAGTTGTCTTTTTTCCCTTGACTTGATCGGGTAGGTCATTAGCATCAATGGATAAAAACCACCTCACCCGGGCGCGCTCGTACTCTAAAAAACCCGCGGCAGATTTCTCGCAGCTGTGGTGAAGACTGCTGCGATTAAGGCCCCCAAAGATAAAGTGCAGCATGTCGAAAAAGTGCACGCCGATATTGGTCGCAATACCAAAAGATTTTCGAGGGTCACCCTTCCAGCTCTCCATGTACCACTTGCCGCGCGAGGTGATGTAAGTGAGCTCGACATCAAAGACCTTATCTTTGGGCGCCTTAGCCACACGGCTGCGAAGCGCCAAGATGGCCTCATGGTGGCGAAGCTGCAAGATGTTATAGACCCGTCGCCCCGTCTCTTTTTCGATCAGCGCGAGTTCATCGACAAGTTCGGGCGTTGGCACAAGGGGTTTTTCGCAGATCACATCGCAACCCAGTCTTAAACCTGCGGCGATGTGGGCGTGGTGCAGATGGTTGGGCGAGCATATAGCAACGTAATTTAAGGCCCGCTTCGGGTCGCGCCTTAGTTGCTGAGCGTATTCGTAGAAGCGCTCAAACTCGGTAAAAAATTCACTCTGCGGCCAGATGCTATCGATCACACCAACCGAGTCATTGACGTCATAGGCAACGGCTAGGTGGTTGCCGCTATCTTTAATAGCGCGCATGTGCCTGGGGGCAATGTAGCCTGCGGCACCGATCAATGCGAAGTTTTTTATCATGAAAATTGCGTCTGAGTTCTAGAGTCGAAAGACGGAAAAACCTTGCTGCGTGAGTTCGCCTCGATCGTAAAGACTTTTTAAATCGCCAAGAACAGGCGCATGAGCCTGGCTACAAAAAGACTTTAACTGTGCTGCGCTCATTGCCCTATATTCGCGGTGACCCACTGCGACGATCAGGCTATCCAGCGATGCTGCCTGGTTGATTTCAGAGAGCTTAATCCCATACTCGTGTTGCACCTCATTCGGATCTGCCCAGGGATCGGCGACCAAGACCTTCACGTTCCAATCCTCTAGCTCTCGAATAAGATCTGCAACTTTACTGTTTCGAATATCTGGGCAGTTTTCTTTAAACGTGATTCCCAGGACGCCCACGGTGCTGCGGGCCACATCGATACCGTTTTTTATCATCATGCGAATCACACTTCGAGCCGCATATCGCGCCATATTATCGTTAATTCGTCTGCCGGCAAGAATCACCTGCGGGTGATAGCCCAGCTCTTCGGCCTTATGCGTCAGGTAGTAAGGATCTACGCCGATACAGTGCCCACCGACCATCCCAGGCCGAAACGGCAAAAAGTTCCACTTGCTGCCCGCGGCCTCTAAGACCTCTAGCGTGTCGATCTCTAGACGCTCAAAAATAACCGAGAGTTCATTGACGAAGGCGATATTCAAATCACGTTGTGTGTTCTCGATCACCTTTGCCGCTTCGGCGACCTTGATGCTACTGGCCTTCCAAGTCCCTGCCTTGATGATGGATTGATATAAAGAATCTACGAGTTCTGCGGCCCGGGGATTACTGCCGCTTGTGATTTTCTTAATTGTTGGGAGTGTGTTAACCCTATCGCCCGGATTTATCCGCTCGGGGCTATAGCCACAGAAAAATTCATCGTTAAATTTAAGGCCGGAATATTTTTCGAGGATAGGCACACAGACCTCCTCAGTGCATCCCGGGTAGACGGTTGACTCGTAAATAACCAAGGCACCCGCCCTCATGGCTTGCCCGACCGTCTCACTTGCCTTCATTAGGGGCGTTAAATCCGGACGGTTAGCCTTATCAATTGGCGTGGGGACCGTGACGATAAAAATATCACAGTCTTTTAATTTCCCGGAGTCGCTTGTGTACTCAAGGTGTCGGGCGCGTGCTAATTCTTTTGATGAGACTTCAAGCGTTGTGTCTCGGCCGCCTTTAAGCGCAATGACGCGCGAGGAATTGATATCAAAACCTAAGACAGCGCAGATTTTTCCGAACTCAACCGCCAGGGGGAGGCCTACATAACCCAAACCGATGACCGCAATTCTTTTATGATTTGAAGACATTTTTATCGCAAGAAAAGAATCGCCAGATCTAAAGCCCTCAAAGACATCAAAGATTCACCCGGGGCAAGCAAAGCGATATTTCGAGCCCGCTATTTCCCGATCTCAAGCCATCGCGGTCCCGCCAGCCACCGATAGACAACCGAGTAGGCTGCAGCGTAGGCCAAGCTCGCCGTTATCAAGAGCCGCTCATTGTCTTGTAAAGCTAACGCAATGATAGGTCCAACCGACGCCATCATCACCACAGAAAACCCAGAAATCGAATTACAAATAAGAACACTTCTTACAGAAAAATTCCATCCACGTAAACGCTCAAAAACTAGGCTATGTAAGTGAAGTCTATCCGGACTCGAAAGATGCTGTTTGGATCTAATACGTCTCCATACTGTATGTAGCATATCCATCGATGGGTAGGCAATGACCAGAAAACTTATCCACGGCGATATGGAAGGATTTCGTGCTGGCAATAGGACTG
>JACCDP011467244.1_pt1 | contig 18617 bp, 9 predicted proteins | sample 7445841 | NCBI WGS metagenome assembly JACCDP01 (sample SAMN15323441, study PRJNA562643) | freshwater metagenome | isolation source: river surface water | place: USA:Blue River Watershed | collected 2017-08-17
AACGCTTGAGCGATGCCACCACGTCTTCGCTGGTCACCGGCTTGCCATCGTGAAATGCCAAACCACTGCGCAATTTGAAAGTCCAGACTTTGCCGTCTTTGCTGGTGCTGTAACTTTGCACCATTTGCGGCTGGATTCTTCCTTTGGCATCCTCGGAGAACAAGGTGTCGTAAATCATGTAGCCGTGGTTGCGGGTGACGTAAGCGGTGGTCCAAATGGGGTCGAGCACCGCCAAATTCGCATGCGGCACAAAACGCAGCACCTTGTTGGCAGGCACGGGGTTTTGAGCGAATGCATTCGAAGCAAAACCTGAGGCCATGGCCATCCATGCAATGGCTTGTACAAACAGTCGGCGTGACATTGGTTTCCCCTTGGCCCTTGGGCGGCTACATTTCAATACCGGCTTCAATATAAACGAATTCATTTTGGACCAAGTCAACATGGCTATTCATGAACTCAGCGCCCAGGCACTTTCACAAGCCATTCACGCGCGGCAACACACGTGTCGCGAAGTGATGCAAGCCTATTTGGACCGCATTGGGTTGATCAACCCGCGCTTCAATGCGCTGGTCAGTTTGCAGCCCGCCGATGCCCTGTTGCGGCAAGCCGACGAGTGCGACCAAGCGCTCGCGCGTGGCCATTCCCGAGGTTGGTTGCACGGCATCCCCTTGGCTTTCAAAGATTTGGTCGATGTCGCGGGCATCCCAACCACCTGCGGTTCGGTGCTGTTGCGTGACCACATACCCCGCCAAGACGCGCTGCTGGTGCAGCGACTCAAAGCGCAAGGGGGGTTGGTCATTGGCAAAACCAACACCCCGGAATGGGCCTTGGGGTCAAACACCTTCAACCCCGTGTTTGGCGCCACCGGCAATGCGTACCACCCAGCGCACACCGCCGGTGGCAGCAGCGGCGGCGCCGCCGTGGCTTTGGCGCACCGCATGTTGCCCTTGGCCGATGGTTCAGACTTCATGGGCAGCCTGCGCAACCCCGCCGCATGGAACAACGTGTTTGGCATGCGACCGTCACAAGGGCGTGTGCCGGCCTTTCCAGCGCATGATGTGTGGGTGAATCAACTCAGCACCGATGGCCCGATGGCGCGGCATGTCAGTGACTTGGCCCGCTTGCTTGAAACCATGTCGGGCTTTGACCCGCGCTCGCCGTTGTCGCTTGACGATTTGCCTGTCGGTTGGTCGCAGCAACTGCGTCCCCACGCCAAAGCATTGCGCATTGGTTGGCTGGGTGATTTGAATGGCTATTTGCCAATGGAAGACGGTGTCTTGGATGCCTGCGACAACGGCTTGCGCCGATTGAGCGATCTGGGCGCGCATGTCGAACCGGCATCGCCGACTTTCTCGCCCGAAGCGGTTTGGCAAACTTGGTTGGCTTGGCGACGCGTGCTGACCGCGTCGCGGCTGGCGCCCATGGTGGCGCGTGGTCGCGAGGCCTGCAAAGCAGAAGCGTTATGGGAATGCGACCAAGCCATCGGCATGACCGCCAACGACTTTTTGCAAGCCAGCACCGAACGCACCGCGTTTTACCAACAGGTGTTGACGATGTTTGACGACCACGATGTGCTGGTGATGCCCAGCGCACAAGTCTGGCCGTTCGCCATTGACACGCGCTGGCCATCGGTGATTCACACCGCCAATGGCGCTGTCACCATGGACACCTACCACCGCTGGATGGAAGTGGTGCTCTACCCCAGCTTGGCGGGCTTGCCGTCGCTGAATGTGCCTTGCGGCTTCAACCCGCAAGGCTTGCCCATGGGCATGCAATTGATTGGCAAGCCCCGCGGGGATTTGGCTGTGCTGGCCTTGGGGTTGGCTTATGAAGAAGCGATTGGCGACTGGTTATCGGTTCGCCCTGCCGTGCCTTCGTTCGGTTGAGACCGCGCTCAGTTGCCAACCCAATGCAGGCTCAGGTGCTGGGCTGGGCCTGCGCGGTGTCGAAGTCGTTGTCGGTTCGCTTGCGTTGCACGTACAGATTGACCGCACACACCAGCAGCATGATGAACAAGCCGCCGAACTCACGCGTGTTTTCTATCCACGGGGCGGTCGCCATCATGGACTGGGTCAGTGAATCGAACTGGTGATCGACCATCCAAGACCAGACACCATCCTTGACCGCAAACAAATACGCGGCATATCCACCGTAGATGGCCATCAAGCCCACATTGAAGCGGGTTGCTTGACGGTTGCGCAACGCCATCAGGCAAGACACCGCCGCCAAACCGTACAACACTATCCACAGGTACGGGTCGGGGTCATTCCACTGCAAACCTGCACACAACAGAAAAATCAATGCACACAAAGCAGAAAACAGTTTGAACATGGGGCCTCCTGGTCACAAAGTGTCGCGAATCTACCCCAAGCACCGCTTCTGATGCGATGGGGCTTCACAAACACCCACAGCCCAAACGCCAATAAACCTTGGGGTTTTTCGGTTTTCATCAGCGCCAAAAACCTCTGGCAATGGGCCATGTCCCTGTCAGGAAACAACGCTATGATTGACGTTACGTCAACTTCTACTTGGCGTTTACCTGCCGCTAATCCCTGTCCTTTTTTGTTTGTTCGGCTCACCCCGCCTGCACCATGACCGATTTATCCGCTGAATTCAAAGCCTTGTCCCAATACAAACCCAAACACAAAGTGCGGTTCGTGACCGCGGCGAGTTTGTTCGATGGGCATGATGCAGCGATCAACATCATGCGCCGCATCTTGCAAGGCATGGGGGCCGAGGTGATTCACTTGGGTCACAACCGCTCGGTGGACGAAGTGGTCACCGCAGCCTTGCAAGAAGACGTGCAAGGCATCGCCATCAGTTCTTACCAAGGCGGCCATGTCGAGTATTTCAAATACATGGTCGATTTGTTGCGCCAGCGCGGCGGCGCACACATTCAGGTGTTTGGCGGCGGCGGCGGCGTCATCGTGCCCGATGAAATCAACGAATTGCAAACCTATGGCGTGACCCGGATTTACAGCCCGCAAGATGGTCAGCGCATGGGGCTGCAAGGCATGATCGGCGAAATGATCATGCGCTGCGACGCGGATTTGGCTGGCCATGCGCCCGCATCTGTGAGCGCCATACAAGGCCACACCGAACACCATTGGCGCGCGCTCGCGCAACTCATCACCGCGCTGGAGGGCGAGACACCCGCCATCCACCCATTGCGCGAACAATTGCGCGCCCAAGCCAGCGGGTTGAACATCCCGGTGGTCGGCATCACAGGCACGGGGGGTGCTGGCAAATCTTCTCTCACCGACGAATTGATCCGCCGCTTCAGGCTCGACCAAGAAGACCAATTGCGCATCGCCGTCATCTCGATTGACCCGTCCAGACGCAAAAGTGGGGGCGCACTGCTGGGCGACCGCATTCGCATGAATGCGATTTCTCCCTGGCAAAAAGGCGCACGCGTCTTCATGCGGTCATTGGCCACGCGTGAATTTGGCAGCGAAATCAGCGCCGCCTTGCCCGATGTGATTGCCGCCGTCAAATGCGCAGGTTTCGATTTGGTGGTGGTGGAGACCTCTGGCATCGGCCAAGGCGATGCCGCCATCGTGCCGCATGTGGACGTGCCGATGTACGTGATGACACCCGAATTCGGCGCAGCCAGCCAATTGGAAAAGATCGACATGCTGGACTTTGCAGAATTTGTCGCCATCAACAAGTTCGACCGCAAAGGCGCGGCCGATGCGTTGCGCGATGTGGCCAAACAAGTGCAACGCAACCGCGAGGCTTGGACCACGCCCACCGAACACATGCCCGTGTTTGGCACCATGGCCGCGCATTTCAATGACGACGGCGTGACCGCGCTTTACCAAGCCATGAAACCGCGCTTGCAAGCGTTGGGGTTGTCGTTGCCACACGCACGGCTGCCCTTGGCGAATGTGCGCCACAGTTCGCACCAAACCCCGATCGTGCCTTCTTCGCGCAGCAGGTACTTGGCTGAAATCAGCGACACGGTGCGTGGCTACAAACGCCGCGCCCGCGTGCAAGCGCAACTCGCGCGTGAAGTGCAGCAACTCACAGCGGCCAGCGCCATGTTGGCCGAGGGCAAACCCAATAAACCGCGTGCCGCGGAAGCATCGCTGGCGCTGGCGGGCGAACGCGAACAACGCTTGGATGCAGATGCCCGTGGCTTGCTCGCCGATTGGCCCAAATTAAAAGCAGATTACGCGGGTGATGAATTGGTGGTCACCGTGCGTGACAAAGAAATCCGCAGCAGTTTGGTGACCCGCTCGCTGAGTGGCACACCGGTGCGCAAAGTGGCATTGCCCACGTTTCACGACCATGGCGACATCTTGCAATGGCTGATGCTCGACAACGTACCCGGGCGCTATCCTTACACCGCAGGCACCTTTGCTTTCAAACGCGACAACGAAGACCCGACCCGCATGTTTGCTGGTGAAGGCGATGCTTTCCGCACCAACCGCCGTTTCAAATTGTTGAGCGAAGGCATGCCAGCCAAGCGCCTGTCCACCGCGTTTGATTCGGTCACGCTCTACGGCAACGACCCCGATTCACGGCCTGACATCTACGGCAAAGTCGGTAACTCCGGTGTCAGCATTGCCACGCTAGAGGACATGAAAGCCTTGTACGACGGCTTTGACCTGTGTTCCCCTGCAACCAGCGTGTCCATGACCATCAACGGTCCGGCGCCCACGATCTTGGCGATGTTCATGAACACCGCCATCGACCAAAACCTGGACAATTTACGCGCGGACAAGGGCAGAGAGCCCACCGCCGCCGAAGCCGCAGACATCCGGACGTGGGTGTTGCAAAACGTGCGCGGCACGGTGCAAGCCGACATTTTGAAAGAAGACCAAGGGCAAAACACCTGTTTGTTTTCCACCGAGTTTTCGCTCAAGGTCATGGGGGATATTGCGCAATATTTTGTTGAGCACCAAGTGCGCAATTTCTACAGCGTATCGATCAGCGGCTACCACATTGCCGAAGCCGGCGCCAACCCGATTTCGCAACTGGCGTTCACGCTGTCCAATGGCTTCACATTTGTCGAAGCCTATTTGGCGCGTGGCATGCACATTGACGATTTCGCACCGAATTTGTCGTTCTTTTTCAGCAATGGCATGGACCCCGAATACACCGTCATGGGGCGGGTGGCCCGACGGATTTGGGCGATCACCATGAAAGAAAAATACGGTGCCAATGAGCGTTCACAAAAACTCAAGTACCACATCCAAACCAGCGGCCGCAGCTTGCATGCGCAAGAGATTCAATTCAACGACCTTCGCACCACGCTACAAGCGTTGATTGCCATTTACGACAACTGCAACAGCCTGCACACCAATGCATTCGATGAAGCCATCACCACGCCCACCGAAGAGTCGGTGCGCCGCGCCATGGCCATTCAATTGATCATCAACCGCGAATGGGGGTTGGCCAAAAATGAAAACCCCTCCCAAGGCGCGTTCATCATCGAGGAACTGACCGAACTGGTCGAGGAAGCCGTCCTGTCAGAGTTTGTGGCGATCGCCGAGCGTGGCGGCGTGCTCGGCGCCATGGAAACCGGCTACCAGCGCGGCAAGATCCAAGATGAATCGATGCATTACGAAATGCTCAAGCACACCGGCGAATTGCCGATCATCGGTGTCAAAACGTTCAAGTCGCCACACGCCAACGAAGTGCCAACAACCATCGAATTGGCGCGCTCGACCGATGACGAAAAACAAAGCCAATTACAACGATTGAACACGTTCCATCAGAAACATGCCGATGCAAGCGCGGCCATGCTTCACCGCTTGCAACAAGCTGTGATGGACAACGCCAATGTGTTTGAGGTGTTGATGGATGCCGTGCGCGTGTGTTCGCTCGGACAAATCACCCATGCTTTGTTTGAAGTCGGCGGTCAATACCGTCGAAACATGTGACTTGGCAATTCAGTGTCCGCTGCCGAAGCGTTTGCCGCGTGACAAATCCACACCGAGCTGTTTGAGTTTGCGGTACAGGTGGGTGCGCTCTAGCCCCGTTTTTTCTGCCACCCTTGTCATCGAGCCGCCCTCTTGGGCAAGGTGAAATTCAAAATATGCTTTTTCAAAACTGTCTCTGGCTTCGCGCAAGGGGCTGTTGAGGTCAAAGCTTTGCACGGGCTGCAAAGACGCTGGCACCACTGTGGCAACCATGGGGGCCGCAGTCACCATGCCCGCGCCGCTCAATGCATTGACCGAGGCTTGGGTCGCCGCATGCACCCGGCCTGCGCTGACGGATTTGCGATTCAACCCTTGCTCGACGGCTTTGAGCAGTTTTTGCATGGTGATGGGTTTTTCCAAGAACGCCATGGCACCGATGCGAGTGGCTTCCACCGCCGTGTCTATCGTGGCGTGGCCACTCATCATGATCACGGGCATGTTGAGCAGGCCGGTCGTGGCCCATTCTTTCAAGAGCGTGACGCCGTCGGTGTCTGGCATCCAAATATCGAGCAACACCAAATCGGGCTGCAATGACGCGCGGATGGACCTGGCCTCGGCCGCGTTCATGGCCAGTTCAACCTGATGGCCTTCGTCATTCAGAATTTCAAACAAAAGATCGCGAATACCGAGTTCGTCGTCCACTACCAGAATAGTTGCCATGCGCGTGTGTCAGTTCAGTTGTCGTGAGAGTCTACAAGGCGAAATGATAACGACACTTGCGCGCCGCACACCTCATCGTCTTGGGTCCGGTTTTTCAACTCGATGCGTGCATTGTGTTCATCCGCAATTTTCTTGACCACCGCCAAGCCCAACCCGGTGCCACTGGCTTTGGTGGTGACATACGGCTCGAATGCCCGCTGCAACACGGCATCGCTGAAACCTGTGCCGTTGTCTTGCACTGTCAACCTGACCCGCTGGGATTGCGGGCGCCACTCGGTCATCACATTCACCTGTGCTTGCGGTATGGCCAAACTGGCATCTTGCGCGTTTTGAATCAGGTTGTGCACCACTTGTCGCAATTGCGCGGCATCACCCATCACCGAGGGCAAATGTGCTTCAAGCTGCCAATGCACCGGGACACGGGCATTGTCGTTGTCATACAAGGGCATCATTTCACCAAGCAAGTGGTTCAAGTCCAAAGGCTGTAGCCGTGCGGCAGGCAAGCGACCAAAGTCACGGAATTCATTGACCAAGCGCTGCAAGGCATCCACCTGCTCGACGATGGTTTTCACCGACTTGGTCAGCAGCGCTTGTTCGACCGCGGGCAATTTGCCGTCGAGTTTCATTGCCAAACGTTCAGCCGAGAGTTGAATGGGCGTCAATGGGTTTTTGATCTCGTGGGCCAAGCGACGCGCGACCTCGGTCCATGCTTGCGAACGTTGCGCTGACACAATCTCAGAAATGTCATCGAACACCAGCAACCAATCGCCCTGCGGCAACAATGCCCCACGCGCCACCAGCGTGATTTGCCTGGCGGCCTGCGCTGAAAAATCGCGCGCCGTGGCATAGGGCGCGGTATCCAATTCGTAGGACTGTTCCCAGTGGTCGATGCGTGCGGGCTGCTCGGCGGTGATTTCCTCAAACCGGTCCATCACTTGCGCGGCAAAGCCTTCCAAACCGTCCACCTCTTCCAAGCGTTGACCGACATGCACCGACAGCGGCAGTTTCAATATGCGGGTGGCGCCGGGGTTGATCGACAAAATCACCCCCTCACGGTCTAGCAGCACGACACCGGCCGTCAGGTTGTCCAGCATGGTTTGCAAATGGCTGCGCGCCAAGTCGAGTTGCGCCATGCTTTGCTCGACCGACTGCCTGGCTTCAAACAATTGCTGCGTCATTTCCGCAAACGAACGGGTCAAGCCATCGAGCTCGTCCTTGCCTTGCAAAAAGGGTTTGGGCCGCAAGTCGCCAGCAGCCACATCACGCACACCTTCGGCCAACAACAACAGCGGTCTGGCCAATTGGTTACCCAACAACACCGCCAACAGCACCGCCCCAAACACCGACAAAAACAAACTCAAGGTCAAGGTGCCGATGTACATGCGCTGCAAACCACTTCGTGCCAACGCGCGTTCTTGGTATTCGCGGTTGGCTTCAAGCACTGCGCGGGCATTGTTCACCAGCACTGGCGGCAATTTTTTGACCACCTGCAACACATAGGTTTGCCGGTCTAACTGAAACCCGCTGTCAGGCAATCGATACAACACTTTGAGGCGCGCGTAAGCGTCTGCGTTGCCCGCTTCTTCCAAGCCATCGCTGCGCCAAGTGACGCCAGTGGTGCGCACTTGTCGCCATTCAGACGCCCCAGGCCGCTCGGGTTGCAAAGAAAATCCCGATTCACTGACACTGGCCACCAACTGCACATTGCCCTGCCACAGGCTGACCTCGGAAGCGCTCAATTGATCCCGCGCTTTTTCCAACGTGACCGACCATTGGTTGCGCGAACCCGGGGTCATGTTGTTGCCGACATTGCGCACACCGGTGACCAATTCGCTGGCCAAGCTCTCCAGCGTGGACCGGCTCAAATTCAAGCCCGCGTCCAGCGCCACTTCCACCTTGTTGTCAAACCAGACCTCGATCGAGCGGGTCACAAATTGGTAAGAAACGGCGTAGATCAAGATGCCCGGCAAGATACCCACCAACGCAAAAATCGCGGCCAGCCTGATCAGCAACCGGCTGCCAAATTTTTTCTGGCGCAAGCGCACCACCAACCGCCAACCGATCCAACTGATCACCAACAACAAGAACACCGCCAGCACGGTATTCAATCCAAACAGCAGCCCGTAGTTTTCTTCGTACACGTCCCAGCGCTGGGTGGCTTGCGTCAATAAAAACAACAGAATCATTGACACCGAGACCAGGATCGACATGATCACCACCAGCAACCAGCTGCGGTGACGCAGATCGCTCCAAGCGGTGGATGCCGTCATTTGGCCAATTCTTCGAGCCGGAAACTTTGGTCGAAGTTGACGTTCCAGTCGCTGCTGGCTTGGTTGCCAAACTGCAATGCCTGAGGCAGTTGGCTCAGGTCCAAACGAAAGCGAAGGTCTAAACGCTGCTTGACATCTTTTTGCAGCACTTGGGTCTCAGCGACTTTCCAGCGGTTGATTTTTTGCAACGCCCACATCGCATCGGCCAAACTGTCGTAACTGTTGCCCAGTGTCACGCCCAAGCCCGTGCTTTGAACCGGCGTCGCAGACACATGCAAACGCCAGCGCCTCGACAAGGGTTGGTAAGTGAGTCGGAAATAGCGCTCAACCAAGGCCACCTTTTTGTCATACCAATACCAGCGCTCACGCATGACTTCGGCCTGCAACACAAAGCTCAATGGCATGCCACGCGAAAGCGCGTCTTCGAGCCCCGGGGACAGGTTGAAATCCAAGGTGGCGGTCAGGTACACGCCGTCGTCACCGCGCTCAAGCACCGGGTCGGTCAATTGCACTGCCGATTGCGCAAACGCTGGTTGTAGAAACATGCCCAGCACACACCACACGATCGACAAAAGCAACGATCGCTGTTTGAGGCCGACTGTTTCAAGCATGTTATTTTTTTTCCAGCAAAGCATAAAAGAATCCGTCGTGCTCCTTGGACAGATTGTCAGAGACAGCACTGCCGTTGGCCGCCAGACCGGGCAATAAATGGCCTGGCGATGGCATGAAGACAGCATCACTGTTGTTTCCAAGAAACGCTTGTACCTGATCCTCGCCTTCAGCGCGAAACACAGAACAGGTGCAATATAACAAGCGACCGCCGGACCGCAGGGTGGGCCACAGCGCGTTGAGCAGTTGCCGCTGGGTGTCGGCCAAGCCAGCCATGTCGCTTGGACGACGCAACCACGGTATGTCGGGGTGTCTGCGCACAATGCCCGACGCAGTGCAAGGGGCGTCCAGCAAGATCGCGTCCCACGCTTGGCCGTCCCACCAATCGGCGGGGCGTGCGGCATCGGCACAACGCACATCGGCTTGCAACCGCAAACGTTGCAAATTCTCGCGCACACGTTGGCAGCGGGCTTCATCGACATCGATGGCCACCAGGTCAAGGTCAGCCATTTCCAACAAATGCGCGGTCTTGCCACCCGGCGCGGCACAGGCGTCCAGCACTCTGCATCGTTGCCCGCCTTTCAGGAACCCGTCGGCCAACAACAAAGGCGCGGCGAGTTGCGCGCCCGGGTCTTGCACCGAAAACCAGCCTTGGCTGAAACCTTCAAGCGCTTGCACCGGCCGCGCCTGTCGCAGCACCAACCCACTGTCGCCGCACCGGTCAGTTTCTATGCCTTGCGCTTGCCAGATGGCTTGCAGCGCGGCCACCGTCTGCTGTCGCCGATTGACGCGCACGGCCATGGGTGCGGCTTGTTGACTGGCACTCAGCACCGCTTGCCAATGCACAGGGTGGTCTTGTTGAATGGCTTTGACCCACCACTCGGGATGGTTCCAACGCGCCGAGGTTTGCGTGCCCGTTTTGTCAAGCCAAGTGGTTCGCTCTCTGTCAAACCGGCGCACACAGGCATTGATGAACGCCGCTTGTGCGCGGGTGGCGGGATGGCGTTTGGCGGCTTCGACCAATTGGTTCACCAGCGTGTGCATCGGGTACATGGCCTGCTCTGTGGGCAATGCCAACGCCAAGCCCACGCACAGCAAATCCTCGACTGGCGCAGGCGGTGCGCGTTGCACCAAAGCTTGTTGGATGGCCTGCGTGCGGCCCCATTGGCGTAACACCGTGAACAACAAGGCTTGCGTGGCGGGTCTGACCGCAAGCGGAACGCCGGCCAAGGCCTGCACATGGTTACGGCCTTGACGCACAGCCCGCAAGGCTTTGGCACAGGCTTGCAATTGCTGCCACAAAGGTGGCGCCATGCCAGCACCGACCTCAGGCGCAGCCGCCTTCGTCACAACGGGGTGGCCGGTTGGAATTGAAACAATTTGGCCAGCAACGCGGCTGGGTATTGGGCAATCGCCTCGTTGTACTCGGCGATGGCAGCGTTGAAACGCCCCAACTCTGGCTGCACCAGCAGGTCAAGTTCCAACCAACGCTGTTTCAAATGGTGTGGGACATTGATGTAATAAACGTCAGGGTGAATCAAAGCCGCCCAAGCGTCTTGGAGTTCAGCCGCGGCATCGTGCAAGGCTTGTGCACTGTCTTCATCGAGCGTGTGCGACTGCATGCGTGCCAGTGCCACGGTGGACAGGCCAGAGGCCACTTGCAAACGGGTCCAGTGGCTGTGACCCAAATCGGAATTGCCGGGGTTGTCCCATAACTGCGGCGCGTTGGCCGCCGCCGTCACTGCCTGTTGCACCACCTCTTGGTATTCAAGCAACACCGCTTGCAATGGACCAAATTGTTGTTTGATCTGCGCACGCAATCTCACCAGCCTGTTGTAGGCCCCCAGTGCCCAAAACACCAGTAAAGCAAAAGCTATCCAGAACCAGCGCGACAGCAACATGATGAACAGCGATGCCCAGCAGGCTCGACCAGCGTAACTGGGCCCCCAAGTATGGGGGCCCAGTTACTCAGTCTGCTGGTGTCTCTTCGTTGCTGCCTTCTTGCTGTTGCGCCAAGGCGAGCTCTTCGGCTTCGTTCTCGGCGATGGCACGGCGTTCGGCCTCGTCCATCAAGTCCTTGGCTTTGCGGGCCTTGTGGTAGGCCATGCCAGAACCGGCAGGGATGAGTCGGCCAACGATGACGTTCTCTTTCAAGCCACGCAATTCGTCGCGTTTGCCCATGATGGCGGCTTCGGTCAATACGCGCGTGGTTTCTTGGAAGGACGCGGCACTGATGAAGCTGTCGGTGGACAAGGACGCTTTGGTGATGCCCAACAACAAGTTGGTGTAGGTCGCAGGCAACTTGCCGTCAGCCAACAACGCTTCGTTGGTATTGAGCATTTCTGAACGTTCGATTTGTTCACCGCTGATGTAGTTGGTGTCGCCCACGTTATCGACCACCACACGGCGCAACATCTGGCGAACAATCACTTCAATGTGCTTGTCGTTGATCTTCACACCTTGCAAGCGGTAAACGTCTTGCACTTCGTCCACGATGTAACGCGCCAACTCTTCGATGCCCAGCAAACGCAAAATGTCTTGCGGGTCTGCCGGTCCGTCGACAATGCTTTCGCCTTTGTTGACCACCTGGCCTTCGTGCACCACGATGTTTTTCTCTTTGGGGATCAGTTCTTCCCAGACCTTGCCTTCCGGGTCGGTGATCTGCAAACGGATCTTGCCTTTGGTTTCCTTGCCGAAAGACACGGTGCCGGTCATCTCGGCCAGAATGCCTTTGTCCTTCGGTGAACGGGCTTCGAACAACTCGGCCACACGCGGCAAACCGCCGGTGATGTCGCGGGTTTTCTGACCTTCCACAGGAATGCGCGCCAGCACCTCGCCGGGGCCCACGTCTTGTCCGTCACGCACTTGAATCAGCGCGCCGACTTGGAAGCCAATGGTCACCGAATGGTCGGTGCCGGGGATCTTCACTTCCTTGCCGGAGGCATCGATCAACTTGACCTGCGGGCGCACGACTTTGGTCGAACCGCGACGCTTGGGATCGATCACCACCAAAGTGGAAAGACCGGTGACTTCGTCCAATTGCTTGGCAACCGTCAAGCCTTCTTCCACGTTTTCGAATCGAACTTGACCCGCGAACTCGGTGATCACAGGGCGTGTCAGCGGATCCCAGTTGGCCAAAATGGTGCCGGCCTTGATGCCCTGGTCTGGCTTGATGGCCAGAATGGCGCCATAAGGCACTTTGTGGCGTTCACGCTCGCGGCCTTGTTCGTCATGGATGACGATTTCGCCAGAGCGGGAAATGACCACCAATTCGCCTTTGCTGTTGGTGACATAACGCATGGTGGCGTTAAAGCCAATCACACCGTTAGATTTGGCGTCGACGCTGGAGGCGACGGCCGCACGTGACGCCGCACCACCAATGTGGAAAGTACGCATGGTCAGCTGTGTACCGGGTTCACCGATGGATTGCGCCGCGATCACGCCGACAGCTTCACCCACGTTGACCAGGCCGCCACGGCCCAAATCACGGCCATAACACTTGGCGCACAAACCAAAACGTGTTTCGCAATTGAGTGCGGTTCGCACTTTGATTTCGTCTACACCCAAGAGTTCGATGTCGTCGATCAAGTCTTCGTCCAACATGTCGCCAGCTGGCACCAAGACCTCGCGTGTTTCAGGGTGCACCACATCTTCGGCAACGGTGCGACCCAACACACGGTCACGCAAAGATTCGATGACTTCACCACCTTCCACAATGGCGCGCATCAACTGACCGTTGCTGGTGCCGCAGTCTTCTTCGATCACCACCAAGTCTTGGGTCACGTCAACCAAACGGCGGGTCAGGTAGCCAGAGTTGGCGGTTTTGAGCGCCGTGTCGGCCAGGCCTTTTCGTGCGCCGTGGGTAGAGATGAAGTACTGCAACACGTTCAGGCCTTCGCGGAAATTGGCCGTGATCGGTGTTTCGATGATCGAGCCATCCGGCTTGGCCATCAAGCCACGCATGCCAGCGAGCTGACGGATTTGCGCGGCAGAACCACGGGCACCCGAGTCAGCCATCATGTAGATGGAGTTGAACGATTCCTGCTCAACTTCATTGCCATGGCGGTCCACGGTTTTTTCTTTGCGCAGTTGGTCCATCATGACTTTGGACACGGCGTCACCGGCCTTGCCCCAAATGTCAACCACTTTGTTGTAGCGCTCGCCAGAGGTCACCAGACCCGACACATATTGCTGCTCAATGTCTTTGACTTCTTTTTCTGCGCTTTCAATGATGGCGTGCTTTTCAAACGGCACCAACATGTCATCGATGCAAATCGAGATACCAGCGCGTGTGGCCAAACGGAAACCGTTTTGCAACAGCTTGTCAGCGAACACCACGGTTTCTTTCAAACCGCATTTGCGGAACGAGGTGTTGATGAGTTTGGAAATTTCTTTCTTCTTCAGCGCCTTGTTCAAGTGGCTGAAAGGCAAACCGCGCGGCAAGATTTCAGACAACAGCGCACGGCCCACGGTGGTTTCCACCAGTGATGTGCTGCTGGAGAATTCGCCGGTGACTTTGTCTTTGGTCCATTCGGTCATGCGCACCGTGATCTTGGCCGTCAGCTCGACCACACCCGCGTCCAAAGCGCGCTGCACTTCGCCGATGTCAGCGAACACCAAACCTTCGCCTTTGCCGTTGATGCGTTCGCGAGTCGTGTAGTACAAGCCCAGCACCACGTCTTGTGAAGGCACGATAGACGGTTCACCGTTGGCAGGGAACAGCACGTTGTTGGAGGCCAGCATCAATGTGCGGGCTTCCATTTGGGCTTCCACTGACAACGGAATGTGCACCGCCATTTGGTCGCCATCAAAGTCAGCATTGAAGGCCGAGCAAACCAAGGGGTGCAATTGAATCGCCTTGCCTTCGATCAAGATCGGTTCGAAGGCTTGGATGCCCAGTCGGTGAAGCGTGGGTGCACGGTTGAGCAACACGGGGTGCTCTTTGATGACCTCTTCCAAAATGTCCCACACCACCGGTGTCCCGGCTTCAACTTCTTTCTTGGCCGCTTTGATGGTGGTGGCAATGCCCATCAACTCCAGCTTGCTGAAGATGAAAGGTTTGAACAATTCCAAGGCCATCAATTTGGGCAAACCGCACTGGTGCAGTTTGAGGGTAGGTCCCACGGTGATGACAGAACGGCCGGAATAGTCGACACGCTTGCCCAACAAGTTTTGGCGGAAGCGGCCTGACTTGCCTTTGATCATGTCGGCCAGTGACTTGAGCGCACGCTTGTTGGCACCGGTCATGGCTTTGCCACGGCGACCGTTGTCCAGCAAACTGTCCACCGCTTCTTGCAACATGCGCTTCTCGTTGCGGGCGATGATCTCAGGCGCATTCAGCTCCAGCAAACGGCGCAAGCGGCTGTTGCGGTTGATGACGCGACGGTACAAGTCGTTCAAGTCGGACGTGGCGAAACGACCACCGTCCAACGGCACCAGAGGACGCAAATCGGGCGGCAACACAGGCAACACCGACAACACCATCCACTCGGGTTTGATACCGGATTTTTTGAAGGCTTCCAGCACCTTCAAGCGCTTGGCGTTTTTCTTGATCTTGATTTCAGAACCGGTCAAATCGTTGCGGAGTTTTTCAATCTCCATGTCGATTTCCATGCTCTCGAGCAAATCACGAACGCCTTCTGCGCCCATCTTGGCTTGGAACTCGTCGCCGAGTTCAATGCGCTTGGCTTCGTACTCGTCCTCGGTCATGATCGCGTACTTCTTCAACGAGGTCATGCCAGGGTCGGTCACGACATACGCTTCGAAATACAACACGCGTTCGATGTCGCGCAAGGTCATGTCCAACACCAAACCCAAACGACTGGGCAGGGATTTCAAGAACCAGATGTGGGCGCAGGGCGCGGCCAAATCGATGTGGCCCATGCGGTCGCGACGCACTTTGGTTTGTGTGACTTCAACGCCGCACTTCTCGCAAATCACGCCACGGTGTTTCAGGCGTTTGTATTTGCCGCACAAGCATTCGTAGTCCTTGATGGGCCCGAAAATTTTGGCGCAAAACAAACCGTCACGCTCGGGCTTGAACGTGCGGTAGTTGATGGTTTCTGGCTTTTTGACTTCGCCAAACGACCAAGAGCGGATTTTTTCCGGGGAAGCGAGTCCGATTTTGATGGCATCGAAATGCTCATCCGGTGTGAACTGCTTAAAGAGGTCGAGTAATGATTTCATGAACGCTCCAACTCAATATCGATACCCAATGAACGGATTTCTTTGACCAACACGTTGAACGATTCGGGCATGCCCGCCTCGATCGCGTGCTCGCCTTTGACGATGCTTTCGTACACCTTGGTGCGTCCTTGCACATCGTCGGATTTGACGGTGAGCATTTCTTGCAATGTGTAAGAAGCGCCATAAGCCTCGAGTGCCCACACCTCCATCTCGCCAAAACGCTGTCCACCGAACTGCGCCTTGCCGCCCAAGGGTTGTTGTGTGACCAAGCTGTAAGGGCCGGTCGAGCGTGCGTGCATCTTGTCGTCGACCAAGTGGTGCAGTTTGAGCACGTGCATGTAACCCACGGTGGTGGGTCGGTCAAACGCGTCGCCAGTACGGCCATCGAACAAATGCGCCTGTGTGCGTGCTGGTGTCAGACCTTTGGCTTGCACCACGGTGTCCGGATACGCCAGTTTCAACATGGCACGGATGTCTTCTTCCGACGCGCCATCAAACACTGGCGTGGCAAACGGCACGCCCAACGACAGGTTGTGCGCCATTTCCTTGATGTCTTTGTCTGCCATCTTGACCAAGTCTTCTTTGTGGCCCGTGGTGTTGTACAAAGTCTCGAGGAAGCCGCGAATTTCAGCGGCTTTGGCTTCTTCTTGCATCATGTGGCCAAGTTGCTCGCCAATGCCTTTGGCCGCCCAGCCCAGGTGCACCTCCAGCACCTGACCCACGTTCATGCGCGAAGGCACGCCCAAAGGGTTGAGCACGATGTCAACCGGGGTGCCGTCCGCCATGTAAGGCATGTCTTCAACCGGCACGATTTTGGAGACCACGCCTTTGTTGCCGTGGCGTCCCGCCATCTTGTCGCCGGGTTGCAAGCGCCGCTTGACCGCCAAATACACCTTGACCATTTTCAACACGCCTGCAGGCAATTCATCGCCTTGGGTGAGTTTCTTGCGCTTTTCTTCAAACGCCAGATCAAAACTGTGACGGGTTTGTGCCAATGCGTTTTTGATCGATTCCAACTGCGAAGCCACGTCTTCGTCAGCGGGACGGATGTCAAACCAATGGAATTTTTCGACAGCGGCCAAATAGTCTTTGTCGATCTTCGTGCCCTTGGGCAGTTTGTTCGGTCCGCCGTTGGCCACTTTGCCCAAGAGCAATTTGTGGATACGGTCGAATGCATCGGCTTCAACGATACGCAACTGGTCATTCAGATCCAGACGGAAACGTTTGAGTTCATCGTCAATGATTTGTTGTGCGCGCTTGTCACGCACAATGCCTTCGCGTGTGAAGACTTGCACATCGATCACGGTGCCTTGCGAACCTTGGTCAACGCGCAAAGACGTGTCTTTCACATCGGATGCTTTTTCACCGAAGATGGCGCGCAAGAGTTTTTCTTCCGGGGTCAAGGTGGTCTCACCTTTGGGTGTGACCTTGCCGACCAACACATCGCCGGGTTGCACTTCTGCACCCACAAAAATGATGCCGGATTCGTCCAAGCGATTGAGTTGCTGCTCTGCCAAATTTGGAATGTCGCGGGTGATTTCCTCCGCACCCAATTTGGTGTCGCGCGCCATCACCACGAGTTCTTCGATGTGGATCGAGGTGTAACGGTCTTCGGCGACGACCCGCTCAGAAATGAGGATCGAGTCTTCGAAGTTGTAACCGTTCCATGGCATGAACGCGACCAACATGTTTTGACCCAAAGCCAATTCGCCGAGATCGGTGGAAGCACCGTCAGCGATCACATCGCCTTTGGACAACTTGTCGCCGCGCTTGACGATGGGACGTTGGTGAATGTTGGTGTTTTGGTTAGAGCGCTGGTATTTGATGAGGTTGTAAATGTCCACACCCACTTCACCGGCTTGGGTTTCAGCGTCATTGACCCGCACCACGATGCGGGTGGCATCGATGTAGTCCACCACGCCGCCGCGCAAAGCGGTGACCACCGTACCAGAGTCAATCGCAGCCACACGCTCGATGCCTGTGCCGACAAATGCTTTTTCAGGGCGCAGCACCGGCACTGCCTGACGTTGCATGTTTGCACCCAGCAACGCGCGGTTGGCGTCATCGTGCTCCAGGAATGGCACCAAGGATGCCGCCACAGACACGATCTGGGCCGGTGACACGTCCATGTATTGCACACGTTCTTTGCTGCACAAAATGGATTCGCCTTTTTCACGGGCTGACACCAGGTCGCCGGTCAAGCGATCTTCTTTGTCAAGCGTGGCGTTGGCCTGTGCAATCACGTACTTGGCTTCTTCGATCGCCGAGAGGTAATCGATTTCGCGCGTGACTTGACCGTCATGCACACGGCGGTAAGGGGTTTCAATGAACCCGTATTCGTTGAGTCGTGCATACAACGACAACGAGTTGATCAAACCAATGTTCGGTCCTTCGGGTGTTTCAATTGGACACACACGGCCGTAATGGGTCACGTGCACGTCGCGGACTTCAAAGCCAGCGCGCTCGCGTGTCAAACCGCCCGGGCCGAGTGCAGAGACGCGACGCTTGTGCGTGATCTCAGACAAGGGATTGGTTTGGTCCATGAACTGAGACAGCTGTGACGCGCCAAAAAATTCTTTGAGCGCCGCAGAGATGGGCTTGGAGTTGATCAAGTCATGCGGCATCAGGGGCTCTTGTTCAGCCTGACCCAAACGCTCTTTCACGGCTTTTTCGATGCGAGCCAAGCCGGTGCGGTATTGGTTTTCAGCCAATTCGCCGACGCAACGCACGCGGCGGTTGCCCAAGTGATCGATGTCATCGACTTCACCACGGCCATTGCGCAAGTCCACCAAAATTTTGACCACCGCCAAAATGTCTTCGTTGTTCAACACCATGGGGCCAGTGGACTCATCGCGACCGACCCGGGCGTTGAATTTCATGCGGCCGACACGTGACAAATCGTAGGTATCTGGGTTGTAGAACAAACGCTGGAACAGTGCTTGCACGGCGTCTTCGGTGGGCGGCT
>JACCDP011147370.1_pt1 | contig 18615 bp, 17 predicted proteins | sample 7445841 | NCBI WGS metagenome assembly JACCDP01 (sample SAMN15323441, study PRJNA562643) | freshwater metagenome | isolation source: river surface water | place: USA:Blue River Watershed | collected 2017-08-17
ATGGTGTTTCCGCAAAGTGGCAGCACCTTGGCGCGGCCCCCGTCGCAGGTGTATCAATTTTTGCTGGAAGACCTGCTGTTGTTCGCGCTGCTGTGGTGGCAGGGCAGGCAGGGGCATCGGCACACTGGCTTTATCTCGGGCTTGTTTTTGATCGGTTACGGTCTGACGCGCTTTGTGGCCGAATATTTCCGCGAGCCGGATGCGCACCTGGGCTTGCTGGCGCTGGGCCTGAGAATGGGGCAGTGGTTGTGCGTGCCGATGGTCTTTGTCGGCCTGTATTTGGCCTTGAAGACACGCTAGCTTGCCAAGCACGGTTTTCTTTTAAGTCACGCTTAAGCTTGCCAACCACGGTGGGCTCGGCCGCCGCTCACCGCCGCAAGCGGCAACGTTCGCGCGGTCCGACCCACCATGTTCGCCAAGCCGAAGTGAATTAATCGATTAGCCTGATATTGGCGCATGGGCAATTCGCTGACCAAAGAATCACTTCTAAGCCGCAGGCCTTAAGGGCCATTTTGTGAGCGAAAGAGCAGCAAAATGGGCCCCCATTGCGGGCGGCTTTTGCGTGACTTCAGGTCAAGTCGAAAGCTACAAAACAGGCGGCTCAAGCGTGCATTCACGAAAACGTTGAGTCCGCCTTACCCCACACCAACCACATCGTCTCCAAAATCAGTCCACATTTTCCTTTAAACCCAACAAGTTAGGTTATGATGGCTTCCATTCGTGTCAAATCGCTTCGCTTGGTGATCTACCCGAATGACCATGGCCCTCCGCACGTGCATGTGCTGGGGCCGGGTTGGGAGATGAAAGTGCGGTTGAAGGAGCCACCGGAGTTGGTGGCCGTTTTGGGCAAGCCTAAAACCTCTGAGTTGACTGAAGGTTTAGAGGCTGTTTGGCAGCACTTGTGGGAATTGACCAATTTGTGGGGCACATTGCATGACTGATCAAAGCAAGTCAACTTGGCTGAAGCAGCAAATCGCTGCGGCTGAACACCTGCAACTGTCAGCCGGTCATGCGGTCCATGCGCTGGCCGCATCCTACGACGCCACAACGCAGCGCATCCATGTCCAGATGAGCAATGGCGCGGCGTTTTCGTTTCCACCTCAACTCGCGCAAGGGCTGGCGGGCGCGACTGAGGCGCAATGGGCCGACATGGTTGTGTCGCCGATGGGCACGGGTTTGCATTGGCCTCAATTGGACGCCGATCTGTCGGTGCAAGCTTTGCTGGAGGGGGTCTTTGGCAGCCGCGCTTGGCGACGTGCTCATGCGGCTCGGGCGGGCAGCGTCAAGTCCGAGGCCAAGGCGCTGGCGGCGCGCGCCAACGGTGCCAAGGGAGGGCGGCCTAAAAAGCGCTCCTAGTGTTCATAAAATGACACGTTATTTCGTGCCGACCATGGTTTGGGTTTGCGCCTTGCCTAGAAAAAATTGGAATCTGACCCCAATTACCCGGTCCAACCGACCATGTTCTTCAAGCTGAGTTGAATTTCTTGGCGAACAAAAAACATCCCCTCGAAGCCGTCCGGCCTGGGGACCATTTTGTGAGCGAAAGACCAGAAAAATGAGTCCCCATGGCGGGCGGCTCAAGCGTGATTTCCAGTGACAGCGAAAATGCCGTCATGAACGCCAACCTCTACCTCACGCTGCGCCAAGGCTTTCCCGCCAACCTCGACGCCATCGCCATCGAAACCGACCACGGCCTGTGCTACAGCTGGCGCGACATCGAGCGTGGCAGCGCCATGCTGGCCAATTGGCTGCAAAGCCTGGACCTGCCCGCCGGCTCGCGCATCGCCGCCCATGTGGACAAATCGGTGGAGGCCATGTTGCTGTACCTGGCCACACTGCGCGCCGGCCATGTGTTTTTGCCCTTGAATCCGTCTTACCAAAGCGCCGAGCTGAGCTACTTTGTCGGCAACGCCGAGCCGGCCGTGGTGGTGTGCACACCGGCCCACTTTGGCTGGGTCAGCAAACTGGCGTTTCAACAAGGCACGCGTTACGTGCTGACGCTGGACGATCAGCGCGGCGGCAGCTTGCTGGAACGCGCCGCGCAGCACAGCGATCAGCACACACCAGTGCACCGAAACCCTGACGACATGGCGGCGATTTTGTACACCAGCGGCACCACGGGCCGCAGCAAGGGCGCGATGCTCAGCCACGCCAACTTGGCCAGCAACGCGCTGATGTTGAAGGACTATTGGGGTTGGGTGCCGGGCGACGTGCTGCTGCACGCCTTGCCCATTTTTCATGTGCATGGGTTGTTCATCGCCATCCACGCCGCACTCCTGAACGGCAGCACCATGCTGTGGCACAGCAAGTTCGAGCCGCAGCGGGTGCTGGCGGACCTGCCCCGCGCCACGGTGTTCATGGGCGTGCCCACCTTCTACACCCGCTTGCTGGCGATGGAAGCGCTCTCGCCAGACTTGTGCGCCAACATGCGCTTGTTCATCTCCGGCTCGGCGCCGATGCTGGTGGACACGTTCACGCAATGGCAGCAACGCACCGGTCACACCGTGCTCGAGCGCTACGGCATGAGCGAAACCCTGATGCTCACCTCCAACCCGTATGCGGCCGATGCGCGCTATGCGGGCCAGTCCGAGCGTGTGGGTGGCAGCGTTGGTTTTCCGTTGCCGGGCGTGTCACTGCGCATCGCCAATCCGCAAGGCCAGATGGTGGCGCTGCACGAGGTGGGCAGCATCCAAGTGAAAGGCCCGAACGTGTTTGGCGGCTACTGGCGCATGCCCGAGAAAACCGCGCAAGAGTTCACCGCCGATGGCTACTTCATCACTGGCGACATGGGCACGCTCGACGAGCGCGGCTATGTGCGCATCGTGGGGCGCGACAAGGACTTGATCATCAGCGGCGGCCTGAATGTGTACCCGGCGGAAATTGAGGACGCCTTGAACAACTTGCCTGGTGTGTTGGAGAGCGCGGTCGTCGGCATGCCGCACCCCGACTTTGGCGAAGTGGGATGCGCGTTCGTGTTGGCCAAGCCTGGGGCGGTGTTGGACCCGGCTGCTTTGCTGCTGGCCTTGAAGGGGCAGTTGGCGGGTTTCAAGGTACCCAAGGTCTGCAGGTTGCTCGATGAATTGCCGCGCAATGCCATGGGGAAAGTGCAGAAGAACGTGCTTCGCCAGCAATTGGGGTCAGATTCCAATTACTCGGCCAAGGCCTTTTCGATCACTTCACCCAACTCAATGACGGCCAAGGCGTAATAACTGCTGCGGTTGTAGCGGGTGACGACGAAGAAGTTCTCGGTACCGGCCACGTAAGAGGGCGCATCGGTGCCATTGAACAATTCCACCAAGGCCAACGGACCCTCGAACGCACGCCCCGCCTCGGACAAAGCCACTTGTTGCGACGCCAAATGCGCCGCCGTCCAAGAAGGCACGATGTCGGGCGCGAGCAAAGCTTCCAAAGCCGTGCCTTGCGCTTTCATGTCCACCTCGAAATGCGTGGGCATGTCGGTTTGCCAGCCATAGGCTTTGAAATAATTCGCCACCGAGCCCATCGCATCAATGCGGCTGTGGGTCAAATCAATCCGTCCATCGTTGTCAAAGTCCACTGCAAACTTGGCGATGCTTGATGGCATGAACTGCGGCCAGCCAATGGCGCCGGCGTAACTGCCGAGTTGGTTTTTCAGCGCGGGGTTGCTGTGCCGTTGAACCAACCAACTGCCCAATTCGTTTTTGAAAAAGGCCACGCGCTCGTCGGCTTGACGGTGTTCTTTGGGAAACGCCAAGCTGAGCGTGGCCAGCGCGTCCATCACTTTGAACTGGCCTTGGTGCTGACCGAAATACGTTTCCACGCCCAAGATGCCCACGATGAAACGCGCCGGCACGCCATAAGTTTGTTCAGCGCGACGCAAATCATCTGCATGCTTGCGCCAAAACTGCACACCTGCCTGAATGCGTTGCGGCTCGATGAAGCGTGAGCGGTACGCCGCCCAGTTTTTCGCCGTGGGCGCAGCGGCGGGCAGGATCATTTGTTGCACTTGCGGCAGCAAGCGGGCTGCGGCCAGTTGTTGTTGCACCCAAGCGCGGGGCAATTTGTGTTGCAGCGCCAATTCGCTGGCCAAGGCCTTCACGGCCACCGATGAGCCAAAGGCTTTGCCCACCAACACCTTGGGTCCTTTCGTGCGTTTGGCGGATCTGCTTTTGACAGCGGATTTCTTGGCGGATGTTGGGCGCGGCTTGGACGCAGAAGCTGTGGGCGTGGTGGAGGTGGTCTGCGTCGAAGCACTGTCAGGCTTCAAGGAGTTGGGGGTCTTGTGGTCCTGTGCCCCAACTTGGAGCCCGGTCAGAACAAGAATACAGGAGAGGATTGTGTGTCGTGGCCAAGCGAATGTGTGCATGGACGACAAGTGTAGCGAAGCAGGGCGGCCACAGGCGCGTGTAAACTGAATTCAAGCATGGACACACTCTCTCATTTCCTATCCAGATGGACCCAAGAAGGGCTCTCGCCCAGCCTGTTGAATGAACTTGGCTGGCTGCTGTTGGCGTTGGCTTTGGCTTGGGTGATCGTGCGGCAACTTGGTCGGCAAGCTGCGCCCACCTCGGTCTTGTTTGGCCGACAACTGGTTGATGGCTTGTTGTTCCCAGCTGTGGCTTTGGCCTTGGTGTACATCGGCCAACTTTGGTTGGCCAAGCAGCAAAACCTCATGCTGCTCAAAGTGGCCGTGCCGGTGTTGCTGTCGCTGGTGCTCATTCGCTTGTGTGCGCGGGTCCTCACAGCGGTGTTCCCGCAGTCACCCTTGGCGGTGCTCACCGAGCGGCTCATCTCTTGGTTGGCCTGGTTGGTGGCGATTTTGTGGATCACCGATTTGCTGCCCCTGGTGGCCAACGAGATGGCGCAAATCCATTTCAACTTTGGCAAGTCGCGCATCGATTTGCGTTCCTTGGTCGAAGGTATTTTGTCGTCGGGCTTGGTGCTGGTGTTGACGCTGTGGTTGTCGGCCACCATCGAGCAACATGTGCTGGCGCAAACCATGACCGATTTGTCGATGCGCAAAATCGCCTCGAACGTGTTGCGTGCCGTGTTGTTGTTGGTCGGTTTGTTGCTCACCTTGTCGGCGGTGGGTGTGGACCTGACCGCGCTGTCGGTCTTGGGCGGTGCTTTGGGCGTGGGGCTGGGCTTGGGTTTGCAAAAACTCGCGGCCAATTACGTCAGTGGTTTTGTGGTCTTGGTAGAGCGCTCGGTGCGCATCGGCGATGTGATTCGCGTCGATGGCATGGAGGGCACGGTCACCGACATCAAAACCCGTTACACCTTGTTGCGCGACGCCAATGGCCGCGAGGCCATCATTCCCAACGACATGCTGATCACGCAACGCGTGGACAATTTCTCACTCACCCAAAGCGCGGTGGCGTTGCCATGCCCAGTCACGGTGGCGTTGGACAGCGATGTGACCCAAGTGCAAGCATTGTTGTGCGCTGCAGCCGCCAGCGTGCCCGATGTGCTTGACGAGCCCGCCCCGCGCGCTTTTTTCAGTCAATTCAGTGCCGATGGCCTGTTGTTTCAGCTGCATGTCTGGGTGGCCGATCCGCAGCAAGGACGGCTGAGCGTGGTGTCCGAGGTGAACACGGCCGTGTGGGCCGCCTTGCAGCAGGCGGGGGTGCAGTTGCCGCCGGCCAAACCGGCTTTGTCTGCCGCCAGCAACACCCTGTGAAGCCCTGTTTTGTGGTCAAAAACCCCATCTGCAGCTCAAAAAAGCACGACCGTTCGAATTTGCACCGCGATTCGTCTAGAATGACGTAACGTCAACCAAAGCCCGCCTGCAGGCGGCTTTGTTTTTTGGCATTCAAAGACATCACATTCCTGGAGAAAACCCATGAAGGCACTGGTCGCCGTCAAGCGCGTGGTCGATTACAACGTCAAAGTTCGGGTCAAGTCAGACCAAACCGGCGTGGACATCGCCAACGTCAAAATGAGCATGAACCCCTTTGACGAAATCGCTGTGGAAGAAGCGGTTCGCTTGAAAGAAAAGGGCATCTTGAGCGAAGTGATCGTGGTCTCGTGTGGCGTCACACAGTGCCAAGAAACCTTGCGCACCGCCATGGCCATTGGTGCCGACCGTGGCATCTTGGTGGAAACCGCTGAAGACTTGCAGCCCTTGGCTGTCGCCAAATTGCTCAAAGCCTTGGCCGACAAAGAGCAACCCGGCTTGGTCATCCTGGGCAAGCAAGCGATTGACGACGATTGCAACCAAACTGGCCAGATGCTGGCTGCGCTGGCCGATTGGCCGCAAGCCACGTTCGCGTCCAAAGTGGAGATGGCCGATGGCCACGCCCTCATCACCCGCGAAGTCGATGGCGGTTTGGAAACCCTGAAACTCAGCTTGCCCGCCGTGGTCACCACCGATTTGCGCTTGAACGAGCCGCGCTATGTGACGCTGCCCAACATCATGAAGGCGAAGAAAAAACAACTCGACATCTTCAAGCCCGAAGACTTGGGTGTGGACGTCAAGCCGCGCATCAAAACACTCAAGGTGAGCGAGCCGCCCAAGCGCAGTGCGGGCATCAAAGTGGCCGATGTGGCCGCTTTGGTGGACAAGCTGAAAAACGAAGCCAAAGTCATCTGACCGTTAAAGATTGAGGAACACAACATGACTTCACTCGTTATTGCTGAACACGACAACCACAGCATCAAACCCGCCACCTTGAACACCGTCACCGCCGCGCTGGCGTGTGGTGCTGAGGTGCATGTATTGGTGGCTGGCAAAGACGCCGCCGCCGCCGCGCAAGCCGCTGCGCAGATTGCAGGTGTCACCAAAGTCCTGCACGCTGATGCCGATGGTTTTGCACACGGCTTGGCCGAGCACATGGCCGCGCAGGTGCTGGCACTCGCTGCCAACTATTCACACATTGTGTTTGCTGCCACCGCCAGTGGCAAAAACATCGCGCCGCGCGTGGCGGCCAAACTCGATGTGGCCCAAGTGAGCGACATCACCAAGGTCGATGCACCCGACACCTTCGAGCGCCCCATCTACGCCGGCAACGCCATCGCCACCGTGCAAGCCACCGATGCCATCAAAGTCATCACCGTGCGCACCACCGGTTTTGATGCCGCAGCAGCCAGTGGTGGCAGTGCAGCTGTTGAGAGCGTGAGCCCTGCCAACGCGGGCACGCAAAGCCAGTTCATGGGCAGTGAGATTGCCAAGAACGACCGCCCCGAACTCACCGCCGCCAAAGTCATCGTCTCCGGTGGCCGTGCCTTGGGCAGCGCAGAAAAATTCAATGAAGTCATCACACCCTTGGCCGACAAGCTGGGTGCGGCCATGGGGGCCAGCCGGGCCGCAGTGGACGCGGGTTACGCGCCCAACGATTGGCAAGTGGGTCAGACGGGCAAGATCGTCGCGCCCCAGTTGTATGTGGCTTGCGGCATCAGCGGTGCCATTCAACACTTGGCCGGCATGAAAGACAGCAAGGTGATCGTGGCCATCAACAAAGACCCCGAAGCACCCATCTTCAGCGTTGCCGATTACGGCTTGGAAGCCGATTTGTTCGTGGCTGTCCCCGAGTTGGTTTCAGCCCTGTAAGCACTTTTTGAAAGGCACCCACGCGGTGCCTTTTTCACGTCCCTGATGTTTGGAGATTGCTGTGAGTTACACCGCCCCCGTGAAAGACATGTTGTTCAACATGCAGCATTTGGCTGCTTTGGACGAGATTGCCAAGATTCCTGGCTTTGAAGAAGCGGGCATGGAAACCGCGCAAGCGGTGTTGGAAGAATGTGCGCGTTTCAACCAAGATGTGGTGGCCCCTTTGAACTGGGAAGGCGATAAAAACCCATCCTCATGGAAAGCTGGTGTGGTCACCACCACGCCTGGTTTCAAGCAGGCCTACAAGCAGTACGCCGAAGGTGGCTGGCAAGGCTTGCAACACCCGGCCGACTTTGGCGGCCAAGGCCTGCCCAAAACCATTGGTGCGGCATGCATTGAAATGCTGAACGCGGCCAACATGAGTTTTGCCTTGTGCCCACTGCTCACCGATGGCGCGATCGAAGCGCTGCTCACCGCCGGCAGTGACGAATTGAAAGCCACCTACCTTGACAAATTGGTGAGTGGCGAATGGACCGGCACCATGAACCTGACCGAGCCGCAAGCCGGTTCGGATTTGTCCATGGTGCGCTCGCGCGCCGAGCCGCAAGCCGACGGCACATACAAGGTGTTTGGCACCAAGATTTACATCACCTACGGTGAGCACGACATGGCCGACAACATCGTCCATTTGGTGTTGGCCCGCGTCAGTGGTGCGCCCGAAGGCGTGAAAGGCATCAGCTTGTTTGTCGTGCCCAAGTTCATGGTGAACAAAGACGGTTCATTGGGTGCACGCAACGATGTGCACTGCGTCAGCATTGAACACAAAATGGGCATCAAGGCCAGCCCCACAGCGGTGCTGCAGTACGGCGACCATGGTGGTGCCGTGGGCTTCTTGGTGGGCCAAGAAAACCGTGGCTTGGAGTACATGTTCATCATGATGAACGCGGCCCGCTATGCGGTGGGCGTGCAAGGCATTTCAGTGGCCGACCGTGCCTATCAAAAGGCCACGCAGTACGCGCGTGACCGCGTGCAAAGCCGCCCCGTGGACGGCAGCATCAAAGCCGCTGCACCCATCATTCACCACCCCGATGTGCGCCGCATGCTCATGACCATGCGCGCCTACACCGAAGGCTGCCGTGCCATGGCATCGGTGGCTGCTGCCGCCTACGACGCCGCGCATCACCATCCCGATGCCGACACGCGCCAACAAAACCAAGCGGTGTATGAATTCATGGTGCCGCTGGTCAAAGGCTTCAGCACCGAGATGAGTTTGGAAGTCACGTCCTTGGGTGTGCAAGTGCACGGCGGCATGGGTTTCATTGAAGAAACCGGGGCGGCACAGTACTACCGAGACGCCAAAATTCTCACGATTTACGAAGGCACCACCGCGATTCAAGCCAACGACTTGGTGGGCCGCAAAACCGCGCGCGACGGCGGTCAAACACCCAAGGCCTTGGCCGCGCAAATGCAAACCACCGAAGCCGAGTTGTTGAAGATCGGCTCAGCAGATGCCCAAGCCATCGCCAAGCGCCTGACAGCCGCTCGCCAAGCTTTGTTGGACGTGGTGGACTTCATCGTGCAAGCCGCCGCCCACAACCCCAACGCCGCCTATGCGGGCAGCGTGCCTTATTTGATGTTGGCCGGCAATGTGATTGCAGGCTGGCAAATGGCGCGCAGCTTTGTGGTCGCGCACCATGCGCTGGGTCAGGGCGACGACGCTTTCATGGGTGCCAAGATGAGCACCGCGCGTTTTTACGCCGACCACATTCTGAGCAAAGCACCCGGTGCGCGCGACAGCATCGTGGACGGCGCAGACAGCGTGACCTCGATGGCGTTGGAGGCGTTTTAAAGCGCCCCATTGAAGTCAACTGCCCAACAACACCCCTCATCAACACCCCAACCGGAGCCCCACATGTCCAAACTGCCAGCCGCACTCGCCGCCGTGCCTTTTCCCGTCATCGCTTCGCCGCTGTTCATCATCAGCAACCCCAAGTTGGTGATTGCCCAGTGCATCGCGGGCGTGGTGGGTTCCATGCCTGCGTTGAATGCGCGTCCTGCGTCGCAGTTGGACGAGTGGTTGGCCGAGATCACCGAAACCTTGGCTGCGCACAACAAGGCGCATCCTGATCGGCCTGCTGCCCCCTTTGCCATCAACCAAATCGTGCACAAGAGCAACGACCGGCTTGAGCACGACATGGCCATGTGCGTCAAATACAAAGTGCCCATCATCATCACCTCGCTGGGTGCGCGTGAAGAAATCAACCAAGCCGCGCACAGCTATGGCGGCGTGGTGTTGCACGACATCATCAACAACAAGTTTGCCCACAAAGCGATTGAAAAAGGCGCCGATGGGTTGGTGGCGGTGGCCGCTGGTGCTGGCGGCCATGCGGGCGTCAAAAGCCCGTTTGCCTTGGTGCAAGAAATTCGCCAATGGTTTGACGGCCCGCTGGCGCTGAGTGGCTCGATTGCCAGTGGCAGTGCCATCTTGGCCTCATTGGCCATGGGTGCCGACTTCGCCTACATCGGCTCGGCTTTCATCGCCACCGACGAAGCGCGTGCGGCTGAAGAGTACAAGCAGTGCATCGTTGACAGCAATTCAGACGACATCATCTACAGCAACTTGTTCACCGGTGTGCACGGCAACTACCTGGCCCCATCGGTGCGCAATGCAGGCATGGACCCCGACAACCTGCCCGAGAGCGACCCCAGCAAAATGGATTTTGGTGGCGATAAATCCAAAGCTTGGAAAGACATTTGGGGCTGCGGTCAAGGCATTGGGGCCATCAACAAGGTGCAGTCTGCTGGCGATTTGGTGGCGCAGTTCAAACGTGAATTTGCCGAGGCCAAAGCCCGCTTGGCGCACTATTGACTGCACGCGCTGTGCGCCTCATGAAGCTGCCCTGACGACTTCTTTGGCAAGCGAAAAAAAGGCCCCTCACGGGGCCTTTTGCTTGGTGGAATAAACCGTCCATCAACCAAAGTGGCAGATGTAGTGATACGCCTCGGCCACTTTGATTTCAAACGAGGAGTTGGCCGCCACGTTGAACTTGTCGCCAGGGCCAGCGAGTTGCCAAGCATCTGTGCCCGCCAATTTGTACTCGCAAGCACCGGCCACGCATTCCATGATTTCAGCTGCCGCCGTGTTAAAGGTTAAATGCGAAGGCAGCACCACGCCCACAGATTTTTTCTCGCCGTTGGCCAAGATGACGGTGTGGCTCACACACTTGCCATCAAAAAACACATTGGCTTTGGAGGCGACGCTCGCGCCTTGCAGTTGTTCGGTCACCATGGTCAGGCCTTTTTCTTCGAAGTGGTTTTGCGGATGGTGGTTTTGGCAGCGCGCGCGGCGCGTTCGTTTTTCAAGTTGCCCGCAATGCGCATGCGCAAAGCATTGAGCTTGATGAACCCGCCGGCATCGGCTTGGTTGTAAGCACCGCCGTCGTCATCGAAGGTGGCGATGCGGGTGTCAAACAAGCTGTCGGTTTTGCTCTCGCGGCCCACGCACATGATGGTGCCTTTGTACAGCTTCAAGCGCACTTTGCCGTTGGCCGTGGCTTGCGAGGCGTCGATCAGGCCTTGCAAGAGTTCACGCTCGGGGCTGAACCAGTAGCCGTTGTAAACCAGACGTGCATAACGCGGCATCAGGTCTTCTTTCAAGGCCAACACTTCGCGGTCCAAGGTGATGGATTCGATGGCACGGTGACCCGACAACAAAATGGTGCCGCCAGGGGTTTCATAGCAGCCACGGCTTTTCATGCCCACGTAGCGGTTCTCCACTTTGTCCAAGCGGCCAATGCCATGCTTGCCGCCCACCGTGTTCAGGTGCGCCAAGACTTTAGCCGGGCTCATGCGCACGCCGTCGATGGCCACCACGTCGCCGTGTTTGTAGGTGAGCTCGATGATTTGCGGTTTGTTCGGTGCTTTTTCAGGGCTGACCGTCAAGCGCCACATGCTGTCTTCGGGCGCGTAATTCGGGTCTTCCAAAATGCCGCCTTCATAACTGATGTGCAGCAGGTTGGCGTCCATGGAGTAGGGCGCGGGTCCTTTGCGTTTGGCACCATCCACAGGAATACCGTGTTGGTCCGCGTAGCGCATGAGTTTTTCGCGCGAGAGCAAATCCCATTCACGCCAAGGCGCGATGATCTTCACGTTGGGCATGAGGGCATAAGCGCCAAGTTCAAAACGCACTTGATCGTTGCCCTTGCCGGTGGCACCGTGGCTGATGGCATCGGCTTTTGTTTTGCGCGCAATTTCGACCAAGCGTTTGGCAATCAGCGGGCGGGCGATGGACGTGCCCAACAAATATTCGCCTTCGTACAGCGCATTGGCGCGGAACATGGGGAAGACAAAGTCGCGCACAAATTCTTCGCGCAAATCTTCAATGAAGATGTTTTGCGGCTTGATGCCCATCTTGATGGCTTTGGCACGGGCTGGTTCGATTTCCTCGCCTTGACCAATGTCGGCGGTGAAGGTCACCACTTCGCAGTGGTACTCGTCTTGCAACCATTTCAAAATGATGGAGGTGTCCAAGCCGCCTGAATAGGCCAAGACAACGCGTTGAGGGGCTTGGGTTTGGCCAGTGCTTGGCTGGGTTTTGCGCATGAGTCACACCAGTGAAAAACAAAGGCGGGATTCTAGGGCACGGCCGCTGGGCTTCGAGAACCGACGTCAACAACAAAAAAGCCGCTGGGTTGCAGCGGCTTGGGAAGGGGCTCACATGGTGGGCGCAGAACCCGGTGGCGGCACCATGTTTTGGGCCGGCATGGGCACCACCGGAGGCGGTGCGGGTGGCAAATTGCTGACCACCGGTGTGATTTGCAAACGCACGGTAGGGCCTGGGTCTTGCGGCATTTGCACGCTGTACTGCTTGCCTGCATATTCATACAACACATGGTAAGAAACCGTGCGGTTTTCGTAAAAATTTTGGGTGGTGCAACTTTGCACTTGGCGTGTTTCTGGGGCGGGTGCGCCTTCGATTTTGTCGCCCAAGATGGCACCCCCAAACATGCCTATGGCGGTGCCCAAGGCGCTGTCACGGCCCAAAGCGTGGCCGATGGTGCCACCTGCAATCGCGCCCATGGCCGCGCCTGCGCCGGATTTGTTTTTCTGAACCGTGACTTGCTGCTGGCTGCACACCTGGCGCGGTACAGCCACTTGTTGAATGATGGGAGTGGAGGAGATGACCCGGCCGACTTCTTGGGCCAACACAGGGCTTGCAGGGATGAAAGCGCATAAAACCAAAGAGAGGGGGGAAAGACGCATGGGTTGCTCCTGAGTAGGGGATAAGCGTGACAGAAGGTTAACGCCATCTGAACCAGCCTGGTTGACCCAGGACAAGAAACCATCCCCTATGAATGGGCGACAATTCTCGGATGAATTTACACGACTGGCTTCGCCATTGCGAGCAATTGCACCCCCAAACCATTGACATGGGCTTGGAACGCATCAAGGAAGTTGCGCAAGCCATGAAGTTGACCATGCCTTGCCCGGTCATCACCGTGGCGGGCACCAATGGCAAGGGCTCCACCTGCGCCATGCTCGAATCGGTGCTGCGCCAAGCGGGCTATAAAACCGGGCTCTACACCTCGCCACACTTGGTGCATTTTGAAGAGCGTTGTCGCCTGCAAGGCCAGCCCGCGCAGGCCGCACAGTTGGTGCCTTATTTCAAAAAAGTGGAAGACGCACGCGGCGGTGTGTCGCTGAGTTATTTTGAATTCACCAGCTTGGCCTTGTTTGCTTTTTTGGCCGACGCGAATCTGGATGTGGTGATTTTGGAGGTGGGTTTGGGCGGACGCTTGGATGCGGTCAATCTATTGGACACGGATTGCGCGGTCATCACCAGCATCGATTTGGACCACATGGATTTATTGGGCAGCACCCGCGAAGCCATCGGTTTTGAGAAGGCGGGCATCATGCGCGGCGGCCGACCGGTGGTGGTGTGTGATCCCTCACCACCCGAATCTGTCTTGGCCCATGCCCAAAGCTTGCAGACCGATGTCTGGTGTGTCGGCACAGATTTTCAATTCTCGGGCGACGCCCAGCAATGGACCTGGAAGGGCCGGGGCCGCACCTACAGCGGCTTGGCCTACCCTGCTTTGCGGGGCGCCAATCAACTGCTGAATGCTGCTGGTGTGTTGGCGGTGTTGGAGGCCATGCGCCCTCAACTGCCGGTCACGGCGCAAGCCATCCGCTTGGGGCTGTCCTTGGTGGAATGGCCAGGACGGTTTCAAATTTTGCCGGGGCAACCCGCCATCGTGCTGGATGTGGCCCACAACCCGCATGCCACGGCGGCACTGGCCCACAACTTGGATGCCATGGGTTTTTACCCCGGCACCCATGCCGTGGTGGGGGCCATGCTGGACAAAGACTTGCCTGGACTCTTCAAACGCTTGCTGCCCTTGGTGGACCACTGGTATTTCTGTGATTTGCCCACGCCACGCGCGGCCACCGCCGCGCATTTGCACGCGGTTTGGCGGGCTTCATCGCCGCCCACCCAGGCCACTGCTGTCGAGGTGGACAGCCCCTCGGCGGCACTGACCTTGGCCCTCGGGCGTGCAGACCCCGCTGATAGAATTCTCGTTTTTGGTTCGTTCTTCACCGTTGGCGGGGTTCTTCAGCAGGGAATTCCTGGCCGCTTGACTGCCGATCTGCCTACCTGAAGTCTCAAACATGGCGTTTTTCAAGTCCCGTTCCCAATCCACGGCCTCCGCCGAAGAACGCAACGCCGACAACGGCGAAGCCCAAAGCATGGATGTGTTGCGACAACGTGCCCGCCACCGCTTGATCGGTGCCACGGTGTTGGTGTTGATCGCTGTCATTGGGTTCCCACTCGTGTTTGACACCAAGCCGCGTGAGGTGGCCTCCGACATCCGCATCGACATGCCCGACCGCGACGCGGTACGCCCCAGCCAAGTCCCCCTGGCCCCGCCTGTGGAGGCCAAAGCGCCGGTGCCTGATGATGTCAAAGCACCTGCTTCGCAAGCCCCCGAACCCGAGCCCAAAGACATCGCCAAGCTGCCTGAGGTGCCTGTGGCCGAAGTGAAAAAGCCCGAGGCCAAGCCTGCCGACAGCAAAGTCGCTGAGGCCAAAGCTGCACCCAAAGAAGAAGTGGTCAACACCACCAAACCCGACACAGATGCTGGCAAAAACGATGACGCTCCGCGTTTCATCGTGCAAGTGGGGGCCTTCTCGGATGAAGCCAAGGTCAAGGAAGTGCGGGCCAAGCTTGAGAAAGCGGGCTTCAAAACCTATGTGCATGTGGCGCAAACCAAAGACGGCAAGCGCACGCGTGTGCGCATCGGACCCTTCGCCAGCAAAGAAGAAGCCCAAAAAACCGTGAACAAAATCAAACCGCTGCAACTCTCAGCCGCTGTGTTGACGCTTTAAGGCATGGACACCTTGGATGGGGTTTTGTTGGCCGTGTTGCTGATGTCGTGTCTGCTGGGTTTGTGGCGGGGCGTCATCCGCGAAACCATGGCTTTGGCGGCTTGGTTGCTCGGCTTTGTGCTGTCGTCCAAATACGCCGCAGACATGGCGGTGCATTTGCCGCCCGACTGGGGTGACCCACTGCGCTACTTGGCGGCTTGGTTGTTGGTGTTTGGGGCCGTGTGGCTGAGCATGAGCATCCTGAGCGCCTTGACGCAACGGTTGGTGGCCGTGGTTGGCCTGGGTTTGTTGGACCGCTTCATGGGTGGTGTGTTTGGATTGATGCGCGGTGGCATTGCCTTGATGGCGGTGTCGGTGTTGGTGGGCTTGACGCCCGTCAAAACATCACCCGCTTGGATGAATTCTTGGGTAGCGCAGTCGGCAGATGAGGGTGTGAAGTTTTTCAAACCCATCTTGCCGGCGCAATTGGAAAGGTTGGTGTCCTGATGTGTGGCATTGTGGGCGTGGTCAGCCAGACCAATGTGAACCAGTTGATTTACGACGCGCTGTTGTTGTTGCAACACCGCGGACAAGACGCCGCCGGCATCGTCACCCAACTGGACCGCAAATTTTTCATGCACAAAGCCAAGGGCATGGTGCGCGATGTTTTTCGAACGCGCAACATGCGGGCCTTGCCCGGCAGTGTTGGTTTGGGGCAAGTGCGTTACCCCACAGCCGGTAACGCCTACAGCGAAGAAGAAGCCCAGCCTTTTTACGTCAACGCACCCTTTGGCTTGGTGTTGGTGCACAACGGCAACTTGACCAATGCCCAGGCATTGAAGGCCGATTTGTTCTCCACCGACCACCGCCACATCAACACCGAAAGTGACTCCGAGGTGTTGCTGAATGTGCTGGCCCACGAGTTGGAAAAAACCACGCGCGGCTTGGTGCTCTCGCACATCGATGTGTTTGCTGCCGTCGCCGGTGTGCACACCCGTGTGAAAGGCTCGTATGCCGTGGTGGCCATGATTGCAGGCCACGGCATGGTGGCGTTTCGCGACCCCTACGGCATTCGGCCCCTGTGTTTGGGCAAAGGCGCTGATGGCACCTGGATGGTGGGCAGCGAGTCGGTGGCCTTGGAAGGCACGGGCCACAGCTTTGTGCGCGACATCGCGCCCGGCGAGGCGGTGTTCATCGACATGCAGGGGCAGCTGCATGCCCAACAATGCGCCAAAAATCCGCAGCTCATGCCTTGCATTTTTGAGTATGTGTATCTGGCCAGACCCGACTCCACCATCGACGGCATTTCGGTGTACCAAGCGCGTTTGAACCTGGGCGAAACCTTGGCCAAACGGGTGGTGTCCACCGTACCGCCCTCTGACATTGATGTGGTGATTCCCATTCCCGAATCGAGTCGCCCCAGCGCCACAGAACTCGCGCATTTGCTGGGCAAGCCGTACCGCGAAGGGTTTGTGAAAAACCGTTATGTGGGCCGCACGTTCATCATGCCCGGTCAATCGGTGCGCAAAAAGTCGGTGCGCCAAAAGCTCAACGTCATCGTCAGCGAATTCAAAGGCCGCAACGTGCTGTTGGTCGATGACTCCATCGTGCGTGGCACCACCAGCCGAGAAATCGTGCAAATGGCCCGTGATGCCGGTGCCCGCAAGGTCTACATGGCCAGCGCAGCTCCCCCCGTGCGTTTTCCCAATGTGTACGGCATCGACATGCCCACGCCGGAAGAACTGGTGGCGCACAACCGCACCGTGGAAGAGGTGCGTGAACTCATTGGATGTGACGCCTTGATTTACCAAGACATTGGCCCGATGCGCGACGCCGTGCGCCGCGCCGCTTTGCCCGGTTCCCCAGCATTGCAAGGTTTTGACGCTTCTTGCTTTGATGGTGTGTACGTCACCGGTGACGTGACTGCTGCCGACATTTCCAGACTCAACCAACAACGCGTGGGCAGCGAAGAGGACAGCGAAGACAATTCGCGCTTGGCCTTGCCCAACGCCAATGCCTGAACCCCATGACTGAACCCAAAGTGCCCCCTTCTTTGCACCTTGAAACCCTGGCGGTGCGCTTGGCCGTGGAGAAAAGCCAATACGGTGAAAACTCCGAAGCCTTGTTCCTCACCAGCGGCTACGTGCAACCCTCGGCCCAAGCCTCGGCAGATCGTTTTGCGGGCGACGAAGACGGCTACACCTATGGTCGGGCCGGCAACCCAACCGTCAGCAGTTTCGAGATGCGCTTGGCTGCGCTTGAGGGCACCCAGGCTTGCATTGCCACCTCCAGTGGCATGTCGGCCATCACCCTCATGCTGTTCAGCCTGCTCAAGGCGGGCGACCACGTGGTGTATTCGCAGTCGATGTTTGGCTCGACCATCAAATTGATTGGCTCCGAGTTTGCTCGTTTTGGCGTGGCCTCCACCATGGTGCCGCAAACCGATTTGAAAGCATGGCAAGCGGCGATTCAACCCAACACCAAACTGCTGTTTGCTGAAACGCCTACCAACCCCTTGACCGAGGTGTGCGACATCCAAGCCTTGGCCGACATGGCGCACAACGCAGGCGCTTTGCTGGCGCTGGACAATTGTTTCGCCACCCCTGTTTTGCAACGCCCCATCGACATGGGTGCCGACATCATCATGCATTCGGGCACCAAGTATTTGGACGGCCAAGGGCGTGTCATGGCGGGCGCATTGTGTGCCAGTGAAGCCATGGTGTTGGAAAAGTTTTTGCCGGTCATGAAAAACAGCGGCATGGTGTTGGCCCCGTTCAACGCTTGGGTTGTTTTGAAAGGCTTGGAAACTTTGGACATCCGCATGCGCGCTCAAAGTGAGCGTGCCCATGCTTTGGCCCAATGGTTGGAGCAACACCCCAGTGTGGCCAAGGTGCATTACCCCGGCTTGAAGAGCCACCCGCAACACGCCTTGTCGATGAAGCAAATGAGCAACATGGGCGGCGCGGTGCTGTCCTTTGATGTCAAGGCCAAGGATGCCGAACAAGCCCGTGCGCGTGCCTTTCATGTGCTCGACAACTTGCAAGTGTTGTCGTTGTGCACCAATTTGGGCGACACCAAAACCCTGCTCACCCATCCGGCCAGCACCTCGCACGGCAAGCTCAGTGAAGATCAACGGCAAGCGGCGGGCATTGGCCAAGGCTTGATTCGCGTGGCTGTGGGCCTGGAACACCTTGACGACATGAAAACCGATTTGTTGCGCGGCCTTGAAACCCTCTGAACGACCCACCCCCATGCACACCCGCACCCGATTTGCCCCTTCGCCTACTGGCTTCATTCACCTGGGCAACATCCGCTCGGCGCTCTACCCTTGGGCGTTTGCGCGTGCCACGGGAGGTGATTTCATCTTGCGCATCGAAGACACCGATGTCGAGCGATCCTCCCAAGAAGCCGTGGATGTGATTTTGGAAGGCATGACTTGGTTGGGCCTGAACCATGACGAAGGCCCGTTCTACCAAATGCAGCGCATGGACCGCTACAAAGCAGTGCTGGCGCAGTTGCAAGCTGCGGGGCATGTTTACCCCTGTTACATGAGTGTTGCTGAACTGGACGCTTTGCGCGAACGCCAAATGGCGGCCAAAGAAAAACCACGTTATGACGGCACTTGGCGACCCGAGGAAGGCAAAACGCTCCCACCGATTCCTGACGGTGTGCAACCGGTGTTGCGTTTCAAAACACCTTTGAACGGTGTGGTCACTTGGGAC
>JACCDP010120417.1_pt1 | contig 18610 bp, 19 predicted proteins | sample 7445841 | NCBI WGS metagenome assembly JACCDP01 (sample SAMN15323441, study PRJNA562643) | freshwater metagenome | isolation source: river surface water | place: USA:Blue River Watershed | collected 2017-08-17
AGATTCTCTCACAGAGAACAGTCGCGTTTGGAGAGCTTGCTGTTTTATTGATCTGACGAAAGCTTATGTGGCTCCGAAGGCTTACAGTCTATAGGAAACGCAGAGAGGAGCAGTGTGAACAAGACCTTTATCAGTCTTTGCATACTTTACCCATTCAGATAGCTTGCGTGAAGAGCTCTGCTCTGCTGTTTCAAAAAATGGGCCAGCTTCTCTGAAAAAAGAATGCCCATCAAGTCAGGATGTTAAAGGCATTGAACCTCCCCTTTGCCAAAGCCTCTGACAGTCTCTTTTGTGACATTTTACACCGTTTGCCTCGCCCATACCTGGCGATTAGTAAGGAGTCTGGACCCTTAGCAACTCACTTTATCTTGGCACAAACCTTGAAGTCTCATTTCTCAGAGGGCCACGGGATCCCCGAAAAGGAGAGTGTCTATGAAAGCGATGTCTATCTTTGCAAGTTTAGCGATGTGCACCATCATTCTCGCCTGTGGAACACCCGAAGCGTCGCAGAGTGATCTGAGCGGCCAGAGCAATTCAGGAGGCCGGCTCTCCCTCGAAAAAACCTACGATCTCTTCGTCTCACGAGATCCACGTCTACTCAAGGCGCGCGACATCAACTTTCTCACATATAAGTTTCGCGACTATTCCTTCACCAGCTTTTTAGTCGAGAGCTTAGGCCAAAAACCTGACTCCATGCCCTGCGAGCTGATTGAAATCAGCCTCGGCGAGCGCCGTTCCCTCATTCGTGAGATTATCGAGCAAGCTGATGGGAGCTTTCATGTCTACGCAGCTGACGTAAGTTGTTTGCCTCCAGTCCCCTAAAAAAAACATTCATTGTCTTCGTGACTCGATCGCAGTAAGTATGAGGCCTGAGCAGACTCTTGGAGGCCCCATACCTATGAAAAATCGTGTTTTTCTACGCTGTTTCGCAGCTTTCCTCCTCTTCCTATCGAGCCATTCCTTTGCTACCAGCTGGAAAAGTGACATCGTTTATTTCGTTCGCGCACATTATAGCGCAGTAGCCTTTGGTAAACCTGTACAATCCGTCATGGTTCATACAGGAGTTCTCGAGCAAGATGGCCCAGGTTGGATGGGAGCCCGTGAGATTTTCTATTGGACTGACAGCAAAGATATCTTCTTGCAGCAGAAGGGTGATCATTTCGCTGGCCAATACCTGCTTGAAGCGAGCAGCAGCAAGTTTGGGCCTTTCGTCAAATATCCTGTCGTTCAATACTGGATCACTTTCACCGATGGCACACGCACCATCAGTGATGTCTACCCTATCGAGGTGGATCGTGAGCTAACCATTTCCCAGGCTGATGAATTTGCGCGCTTGCGACGCGATTGGGAAGAAGCCTTCTCTCGCCTGACCGACAGCACCGAGACGACAGCTGATGCCTTGACCTTTATGCGCATTCAGTAAAAAAAGGAGGAGCCTGCTGATCAAAGCAGACTCCTCGTACAGGATAGGTCTTCTATGAAAAAAGGTCGTCTGAAGGGACGCCCTGTTCCAACTCCGTTCACAAAGCTTTGCAAAGCTTCTAGGTACTAGTGAGCAAATCTCAGTCCAATCCTAATTATTTGTCTTTTTTATGTTTTTTCACGAGACATCCCCGATAGCCTCGCCACTCGAAAGGCCCTTTCGTGACAAAACTCGCGCGATTATCGTAAGCCAGCCCTTGCAGCCAACGCTAGTCTTCTGAAATCCTGATGTTCTTTCGATAAAGTAAGAATTGCTGAGAAATCTGCTGGCCCGCTCACGGGCCAGACAGGACTCTCAAATCTTGCAAAAAAACTCTGCAGCTGTGATTTAACTCTATAGTAGCAGATACTTAGGAAAAATTGTCGTTTCGACCAGCAAGGTTAACGGCTTTGGACAGCCGAATCGGGGCGTCCTACACAGCGATAGTAAAAACCCTTCTCCATGAGTTCCCAAGGTTCGTACTGATTCCTTAAATCAAAAATAGCCCTTTGCGAGGCCATGAGGCTTGCGACCTTATCCCAATTGGGGCGCTTGTATTCGCTCCACTCGGTGACCAAGACCAGCGCTTCTGCTCCGCGAAGGACGTCGTAAGCGTGTTCTCCGTAAGAGAGATGAGGATGATCACCAAACTCTTTGGCAAAGTTCTCAGTCCCCTCAGGATCGTGCGCGAGGACCAAAGCCCCTGCCTCGAGCAAGCGACCAACGATCACAAAGGCTGGTGTCTCACGCACATCGTCAGTGCCTGGTTTAAAGCTGAGGCCCCACACCGCAATCCGTCGTCCCCTGAGATCCCCAAAATAGCGAGCGATCTTTTCGAACGAGAGATCTTTTTGCCGATGATTGGCTTCCGTCACAGCCTTGAGCACTCGTAGCTCGACACCGCTCGCTTCGCTGGTCCGCAAAAGAGCAGCCACATCTTTGGGAAAGCAAGATCCACCGTAACCAGGACCGGCATACAAGAACTTCTTGCCAATACGTCCATCCGAGCCGATCCCAAGGCGAACCTTATCGACATTGGCCCCGAGATTTTCACAGAGCTGTGAGAGCTCGTTCATAAAGCTAATACGGGTCGCCAGCATCGCATTGGCGCCATACTTGGTGAGTTCCGACGAACGTCTATCCATCAATAGAAGCTTACCTTGATCGTCGAGGATGAAAGGCCGGTAGAGCTCGCGAAATGCAGTCTCAGCGGTCAGATCATGCAATCCGACAACAATACGATCCGGTCGCATAAAGTCTGCGATCGCATCCCCTTCTTTGAGAAATTCCGGATTCGACGCTACGATCACGCGATGTTTGACCCCGCGCTGTTTCAATTTTTTCTCGATGATCTCTTCGACCAAATCGCAGGTCCCTACCGGAACCGTCGACTTTACGACAAGGACGATATCCTGGTTCACAAGACTTCCGAACGATTCTGCCACGGCCTTTACATAGGTCAAATCAGCAGATCCATCCTCGCCCTCAGGGGTACCAACTGCGATAAATGCTATCTCCGCTCCGGGGAGTGCCTCAGCGAGCTGAGTTGTAAAACTCAAGCGATCGTGTCCGATATTGCGGCGAATCAAGGTCTCGAGCCCTGGCTCAAAGATAGGACTGCGGCCATCGCGCAGCATTTCAACCTTACGCTCGTTGAGATCCACACATACGACATCGTGACCAACATCGGCCAGACAAGAGCCAGTCACCAAACCCACATATCCAGTTCCCACCATGAGGACGCGCATCTTTTTCCTCTCTTCACAATTCGGCAAGTCTGCCTGTTTGAGGACTTTTCCAGCGAATCTTCTTTATCTCTCAAGGTATTTAGACACACAAGCCGAAAATCAGAGCCATTTCAGCTTAACTCTCTTTGCAGGGGAGGCAAGGGGTGATAGACTAATTGCATCATCATGCTTTCCTTGTACAAAACTCTAGCAGGTGCGTGAAATACGATGGCTGACGATAAGACCATTATTGCTGATCCTGGTTCGAGTATTTTCAATCCGCCCAAAAAGTCGGCCGCCTGTCTTGTCCAGTATAGCGGCACCAATTTGGGAAAGCGTTATATCCTCGACCAAAAGGAAATGACCGTCGGACGCGCGCCTACCGTCGACATCGTGGTCAACGAGCAGAGCGTCTCTCGCACCCACGCTCAGTGCTTACTTCAGGGCGAAGAAGTCTACGTTGCAGATCTTGGCAGTTCGAACGGAACCTACATCAACGACAAAAAATTGGCAGGTAAGCAAGCCCTTCGTGATGGCGACATCATCCGTATCGGGAATATCGTCTTTAAGTTCTTTGCCTCGGGCAACGTGGAGAACGTATTCCACGACAAGATCTATCGTATGGCGACGATCGATGGCGGCACCAACACATTCAATAAGAAGTATCTGCTCGAAGCTATCGAGAACGAGTTTAAGTTTGCGAGGGCTTACGGTCGTCCCTTGTCCCTCATTTACTTCGACCTCGATTTTTTCAAGAAGGTCAATGATACCTACGGTCACGGGGTGGGCGATGGAATCCTGCGTGATACTGCGGCTCTCGTCAAATCTATCATCCGCAAAGACGATATCTTTTGCCGCTATGGTGGCGAAGAGTTTGTTATCCTCTTGCCTTCGACTGATGCCAAGACCGCTTACGAGCTGGCCGAACGTATTCGTAGTACATTTGACCAACATAAGTTCGAGATCCAAGGCCATGTCATCAAGCAGACTCTCTCCATGGGAGTGTCTCAGCTCAACGCCAAGATGAATTCTACGGAATCTCTACTTGAGGACGCAGATAAAAAGTTGTACCAATCCAAGACAGGTGGTCGCAATCGGGTGACTATCTGATCCTCGGTAGGAAAGGGCAGAACGTGAAGCCTGCACTTGCTCTGTGTCTCCTCCTCAGCTTGAGCTCTGGCTGTCTCACTACGCGTGGGACGGATGTCGATCATCCCCAGCACCCGTCCGAAGATACAGCCTATTGGCCCCAGCATCAGGCAGCAACCCGAACTTTCGAGGTCGTCAACAACTTTGAGACCCGCTACCAGGTACAGGTGACCCATCTCACCCCGCAGTTTCGTACCTCTGCTGCTGATCGCTACCGGGCTATCTTTCGCCAGGAAAAAGGTGTTTTTGAAGCCGCTGCTGACAGCACCGGCTTTTTTGTGAGCATCTACAGTGCTAATAATAATCTCGCTGATTTGCAAAACCAAGAACTCTGGAATATCGCTTTGGAAGTCAATCAGGGTTCCCTCAGCCCCGTCCGTATACAAGCTATGGAGCCCAAAGAGCTATGGTCCGCATTCTTTCCTGTGATCAATCCCTGGAGCAAAGAGTATCTGATCCTCTTTAAACTTCCTCCCCTGCCACAGGCAGAGGGGACGTCTGCAGGTCTCACGCTTAACCTCAACTCTCCCAACGGTTCTGTACACGCTCGTTTCTAGGCTGGAGCTGATCGAGCGTAGCCTCCTGACTCATACATGTTTCCTCAAGTCCGTCAATCACCCCAAAAACCTGACGATCACTTCGATACAGGCAATTGTCAGATAGAATTGCGCTTTTCTCCATTCCTCATCAAATTCCATTAAAGCCTTATCGGCCAAGGATTTGACACCACTCACCCTCTCTTTGCTAAAATAAGATAGAGAATGTGCTGCGCACTTTTTTATCGATACCTAGGGGGTGTCTATGTCTCGTTATGATTATCGCGATATCGTGCTCGAATTGGTCGAACTATGCCGCGAACAAAAAACCGAGATCCTCCAACAGCTCACCTACTACCGAGCGAGTGTCTATAAGACAGAAACAGCACAGCATATCGAGCAAAAGGTCGAGCAGCTTCGCCTCCTCTGCACCCTCATTGGCTACGAAGAGCTCAATGACGCTTTTCATGACTATCAGGAGATGCGCTTGCATGGGCATCAGTGGGTTGTTCCCGGTGAATGTCCTATGAGCGCGCGTGTGATGAATCTTCTTCAGAGCACAGAAAAAGTATTTGAAAAGCTCGCGACAGATTTTCCACTTTTACAAAAGCCGGATCCTCAGAGTTTCCAACGTACGTTACAAAAGCACCGCAGAGAACTGCTTGCGATGTGTCGGCACGGATCACGTCAGTGGTCGTTCTTTCATACACTCTGAAACGAGTGCGTCGCTGACATTGGGAGAGAAGAACGCATGGAAAAGTCTAAGCAGCCCTTGTTGTGGCTAGGAGCTTCCTCACTCCTCGCTGCGCTTCTCGCCCTCGTCTTTCCTCTGGCCAGGAATTTTGAATACGAATATCTCACCCTTACCGCTTACCTTAGCCTAGGCCTCTATGCTTTGGCATCGCTGCTTGTAAGTACTCACTGGTCGATAAAGGGACTATCTGTCTTTCTCGCTTTGCTTGCAGGTCTTGTCCTCCCAGCTATTCCTGGCGCATTCGCCTTTGCCAGCGGTCTCTGTCCATGCTCACAGCAAGACTTTTGGTTTTGGTACGGTGTCCAACTCCTCCCCCATCTGGTCCTTGGACAAGCTTTGTTCCTAGGGGTCTATACCCTACGTCAAAAGAATTTTTCACGCCTCTTTTGTTGCAGCCTGCTAGCCCTCAGCGGCCTTCTGCTTTTCTTGCATCTTGCGGGTGTCCTCTGGATCTACCCGCAAAAGCGCATCACTCATCTTCTCAGTGGCTTTGTGCATGGCGCTATCTATGACAACTGGATTCCCCTCGATGCAGGAGTTCTCTGGGCCCGTGCCGCCCACGCATGCTTTGCTAGCACAATCCTTTTTAGCCTGGCAGTACGAGCAAACGTTTTACGCTGGAGTTTGACCCTGCTTAGTTTTGGCAGCTTTTTAGGCTTCAGCATCAAAGCTCAGACTTATCCCTCGCAGTGGCACGGACTCGATCGACTCATCCAACTTATGCCTGAATCCCAGGAGGGCCCCAACTTTATCCTCCACTACCAAAAGCCTGCCAACGAAGCCGAAAAGAAACTCATCCAAAACACTTACATCTCAACTGGCTTTCATGTTGGCCATCTGAATAAACAGCTCATGAGCTATCAACGGACGATCCATATTTTCATCTATCCCTCTCACGAGAGCAAAAAACTCTGGTTCGGTGGTGAGAGCACAGATATCACCGATGTCCGTACTCCCTCTATTCACATCACTGCCGAGCCTTGGCCTCACTCTACACTGCGGCATGAGATCGTCCATGCGCTCAGTTCAGGCTTTGCCTATCACGGCCTCGGTTTTCATCCCAACCTCGCTTTTACCGAAGGTATCGCCGTGGCCCTAGCTCCGAGCGATGAGGAAATATCGCTGCACGAAGGCGCTGCCCGCATTCTCCAGAGCGATCGCATTCCCGATCTCGATCATCTGTTCAGTCCCTTGTTTTGGAGCGCCTCGGGTCGTCGTGCCTATACTGTCGCGGGCTCGCTTCTAAAATTCCTTATAGATCGCTACGGTATTCCTCAGGTCAAACTCCTTTACTCAGGCACCGAGTGGTCTCATATCTTTGCCGAAGACTTTGAGAATACACTCAAACTATGGCGCAACTTTCTCGAAGTCTCTTACCCTCCCCACCAAAAAGCGATGGGAGCTGAAGCCCTATATCGTTATGCAGGACTGCTTTCGGATAGCTGTCCTCATAGCAAGGCAACTCTCCTGCAAACAGGCGATGACTCTTATCTTGCCTGGCGAAGACCACAAGCTTGGAAGGGTGAAGTGGATTACTGGCAATGGCGCGAACAATTTGATCAAGACCCGCGAACTCAGCTAGGACGAACGCGTCGCGAACTTGACAAGCTATGGCAGAATTTCTCTCTCTCAGCTGGACAAGAGCAACTACTCAGCCTACAAACTAAGATTCCAGAGCATCCGAGCTATCAGGAAGACATCGAATATAAGCTTATCGAGCTTGACCTTTTGGTCAGCCTGGAACGTCATGAAGAAGCTCTCCGCAAAAGTGAAGAGCTCAAGCACCTGCTCAGCAGCCATCAGCTGAGCGATGGCCTGGTTCGTCAGATTTGGGCTCGCTTTCTACTCCTGCAAGCACCACAGAATGAAGCTCGCCCTTGGCTCAATCTCCTCAGCGGACGCAGCAAAGATGTTCCAGACACAATCGCTCCAGAGGCCTCATGGATCGTGCGCTATCTCTATCTGCGGAACCATAGCTTTACCGCAGACGATCGTCCGTTTCTCATTGCGGCATTCGATCAGCCCTTCCCTCCAGAGCTCCCTCCAAGCTTTGCCGTAGAATGGTTTAAGTATATCGGTCTGCAATGGATTCGACAGGATCGTTGGAAGTGGGGTTCGCAAGCACTCTTAAAGGCTTCGGAGTTCGCGCCGGAAGGAAAAAAAGAATACCTTAAACTCTTGAGTGAAGAAGCTTTTGCACGCGATCCTCGGGTGCATTAGAAAAAAGACCTACCAATGCTCCCCTCCAAAGGAGTCATTCGTAGGTCTTAATGCGAGAGTCATAGGGAGAGCAAATCTATCCCTAATTTACTTTACGCCACGAAGGTTGGACTCATCCCAGTTGAAGGTACGAGGCAACTGTTTCGCCTTACGAATCAAGTGTGCCTGTTGATTCCTCAAATACTGCACAACTTTCTGATTGGTAGGATCCACCTTCAAACGGTCGATACTCATCTGAATGTCGTTGATCTTTTCCACATCATCCTCTTTTTGATAAATCTCATCGAGGATGCCGTTAAACGTGGCTTTTTCGCGTTCATTCAGTCCCGTAGTGTTTGCATAACGATGATACTTGTTAACACTTAAGGGCTCTGTATCTACGATGACAGTACCATCTTCTTTCTTCTCAGTGACCACTCCAGGATTGGTGTAAATTCCTGCTTTTTGAACCAAATCGCCGATCTGTGCCATGAGACAACTCCTCTCCCTTAAGTTTTATCCTCATCTACTTTATAGACTTGAGGATGAATCGATTCCGAATACATGAGGTGCGACAGCTCCCCTTCGAGATAACGACTGAGCACTTGCTTCTTAGGATCTACCTGAAGTTCTTCAATCTTGCCTTGGAGCCTGATCATGCGATCTTTGGCATTGGGAGCCCCGCGCGTCTCATCTATGATAGCCTCAAATTCCTGGCGCTCTGTCGGAGAAAGGCCATTGATAAAGCCATAGCGCCGTGACTTTTCATAGCGCTCCCCCTCCTGCTCAACCATCAGGCGGTCGGTCTTTTGATCCCGTCCGAAGACCACTCCCGGGCGCCCTTCTCGTGAAAAGAAGGTATCTCCAACCTTTAAGCCCATGGGACCCTCCCCACAAAAGTCTTCCCTACCTCCCTAAGGATAAACCCCAGCGAAACACATCTCAACCCCACGAAATCGCTAGTTTTTTCCTAGCTCCACCCGGTGGATTTTGCCGAGTTTATTCGCAAATCATGTTTAAGAATTTTTCAAAAGCAGCCGATAGTCTCAGTATTATGGGAGGTTCACCGTATGTTGGAACAAAGGACACCAATATGGGAAAGCTCATCGTCTTAGCGCATTACAGATCGAGTCAAAAGAAATGCTACATGAAGAAGTACGAGATCCATATCTCCAAGTTCGTAAACCGCTTCATTAGCCACCATGTTCTCACCAGCTTTGAGGCCATCAGCCATAGCTACATCACTCATCGCCAGCAGGATCACGAAGAGGCCTGGGATTATTGCGATTTTCGCGATGTTCTGAAAGATGCGATGGACGAAGTCTTCGGAGATCAAATCTGGGAGGAATGTCAGCGGCACTACTGGTTTGACTCGAGATACCTGAGCAAAGACGAGCTGATTGATAAATTCATTAGCCAACTCGTCCTAGGCCCGGATGTATCAGCTCTCCGTTAAGGACCTGATGCTACCTGCGTCGCGCAAAGATCTGGAGCTGTCTCGAATTTTCCTAGCTGCAGGTAAGACTCGATCCTCTCCCCTCCAAAATCCTCATCATCAAAGCGATAGAAAAACCGCTGACTATCGGGAATCCCCGCTTCTGCATAGGCTTCTGCATCTGTTTTGGTGTTACCAAATGCATAGACGAGCTCAAAGCCACGCGCCTGCAAGCGCTGAAGTGCCTCCAATTTAAACTGCACAGCCTTATCGCCATTGAGTCCTATCAAACCCGCCTGACTGGTTTCGATAGCCCCGGCTGGAAAGCGTCGTTCCGTGAGAAATTCACGGGTTCGACTCACTAAGTTCTCAGCTCGCGCGCTGAGATAGTAAGGCCTATATCCGCGCTTTGCCAGGCCTGACAAGGCGTCTGCTGCATAAGGATGGGCTTCAGAAATCTTCGAGCCGAGCACATTCCCCAATTCAGCTAGCTCCGAAGTGGTCAGGGTCCCATCCACATCGCTGACAAAGAGAGGAACACCTTTTGGCAAGACTTCGATAAAGAGATCGGTCGCACTACGATCGCCCGCCACCACAAGTCGGAGGCGATGGCGTCCGACACCCAGAGCCTTTTCTGGTGGGATTTGAAAGAAAACGCGTCCACCCTGATCTTCTATACCCTCCGTCGTAGGATGTTCTCCTCTGCGACTTGTAGTGAGAGCCGAACCCAACTTTTCCCAACTCTGACCGCAGCCACGTAAGAGATAGACATCGACTTTCTCTCCCTTGAGGTCGCCGCGAAACACAAAGTTTCCGTAACTAAACTTGCCGATGACCCACTGGTCCTGACCCTCTTGAAAATACTGGTCGTGACCGCGGTGAAAAGGATTGCCACGCGGCGCTTTCCCGGTAAAACCCTCACCGGGACCTAGATCGGGCACTGCTGCATCACAGCTTGGAAGCTGGCCACACACGTAGCCTGCTTCTGATGCAAGGGGTTGTGAAGTACTTTCAGTCCCGGCTTGGCACCCTGCCAAGAAAAGCGCGGAGAGGGCGAGGCTCCAGCGAATCTGAATCATAAAGACACACTCCTTCGAGAGAATTTGGCCCGTTATAACTCAGTTTGCGCAAAAAAGCCCGGTTAAAACCGGGCTATTCTAGGTCTTCAAGCTTGAAATTTTCTCAAGCACGCTCAGATGGCGGCACTAGGTTCACTGCATCGGTTCGCGCCCCATCACCAGGCTGGTGACCAATGACCATCCCCTCTGCGATCTCGCGAAGGGCTGTGACGGCTTCCTTGTTCTTGGTGCGAACCAAGGGGGTCTTACCTTCCATCAGCTGACGAGTTCTGTGAGACGCTACGGCCACGAGGGCAAAACGGTTTTCGATGTACTGAAGGCAATCTTCTATCGATACGCGGGCCATATAGGACTCCTCTGAGACTACGAAAGGTCGAAATCATATTGTATACAAACCAGCGAGTCAATCAAGTTAAGTCTTCTCTCAAGGGTACTCCCGACTCAATTTCCTGCCAAACAGGTTATCCCCGCAAGCTGACTCGGTGGTATAATGTCAAAAAGCTTAGCATCTTCGAGGATTGATGAAAGTCTTGACTCATCCCTTTAGGTCTATTTTATTAGCAGCTTGGACCGCGTGCTGCCTCGGTTCGCTCGCGCCTTCGGCTCCCATGGCGCAGGCAGAGGCCCGCAAGTCAGCGCGCCTTCAACCCACTCAAGCCAAACTCTACAAAAAAGCGCTCGACGCCTTCGAAGCCAAAAAGTATGAGGATGCAGCCGACATTTTGACCCAGATCCTCCAGAAACAACCCGATAATACCCCCTCAAAGATACTCCTAGCCCGCTGCCTCTATCAGACCAAACGCATGCCCGAGGCCTATAAGCTCTTCCAACAGCTCGACCTCAACGTCCTCGATCCAGAACCTAGCTACGAGTATGGTCAAACAGCTCTCAAAATCAATGAGTTCGGAGTTGCACTCAAAGCCTTCCGTAATGTTCCCAACGGCCATCCACTCTTCGACCTCGCGGGCTATTATGGGGGCTTCTGTGCCCTCAAGAGTGGGGACTATCAGCTGGCGCTCGACCTTCTAGAGCAAGCAGTTGTCCTCCCCTCAAAACTCGTCAAGACCCAAAAGCTCTACGTGAAAGAGGCCGAACGTCTGCTCATGCAAAAGCAGCGTGAAGATGTGCAAACTGTAGTAACACCCTTGCCACCCCCAGCTCCCACACCTGTCGCACCACCACCAGCATCTCCTCCGAATACCCCCACGACGTCGGTTGAGGACGATCGTAAAAGCTATCGCTTTCTCCGTGCGCAAAAGGGCATCGGACTCCTGGGAGTGTATACACTCCAAGATCAAGCCTATGGTAATAAAGCTGTCGTCAATCGTGAGGTCAAAGAGGGTGAACTGTGGGCTCGTGCCGGTTACGACAAAGTCATCTCACACAACCGATCCCCTCACTATCTCGTTCAGTCAGAACTTTCTGTCAAAGGCTTAGAAGGGTCCTCGGGACGCCTGGGTATCATGCCAGATGCCCGACAAGAGCAAGAGCTCTACTTACTCAAAAAAAGTCCTAGCCGCTCACTTGTCTTTGCTGATGTACATGCAGCCATAGAATGGCCCATAGCCGACGGCAATAGTCTAGGTTTTGAGCTCGGTGGCTATGTCCACAAATCAAATGAAACCGGCGGGCTTATGGCCGCTAGTCCTTATGTGAGTCTTTTCTTAGCTCAGCGGACGCAGGTGCTAGAAACTCTGATCAGCCTCTCCTCACACGCACGCACGCTCGAAGGCGAAATGCAAGCCGTCAACAGCCGCCAGCTAGCACGCATCGCCTTTACGACTCCTGCAGGGCTTCAACTCGGAGTTCAGGGCGAACTCCAAGAATTTGCTTACAGCATCAACGAAGTTGATGGCCCTGATTGGCTTGGTCAAATTCGTGCTGAGTTTGGCTACGAGCGCGAAAAAGAACTGGAACTCTTTGTCGGTGCCATGTTTGAGACGGGCCAGGGCTATCGCCTTCACAATGTCGGTGAGACCAAAGTTCTCGGCTTTGACCCTTCTAACATGGGTGGCTACGCTCGGGCCAAAGCGGCTCTCGCTTCCTGGATTTCTCTCGGTGCGATGTATCAGACCTTCGAGCGAAGCTATAGTGGTCTAACACCAGCCTCAACTGCCAATCAACAGGTTCTCAAAGACAACTATCCCGAAGTACTCACCACTACTTCTGCCTTCCTGGAACTGTCTCGTCAATTCTAACTCATCAGCAAGGAGGACTAGACATGGATCGTCAGTGGGTAAAGATCTTAGCACAATCGCAACTTCAAGAGGGACATTGGAAACTCTCAAATCCAGCAGCGGCTCGCGACCTCAGTCGCCACACCCTACAGCGCATCGTTGGTCAGCTGTTTGGGACTATGAAGGAAGGGATAGCCGTCTTTAACGAGTACACTAAACAAGAAAAAAAACTGAGTCTTTTCCCCATCTACAGCAAGGACAAAGAGAGCATGCATGGCTTTGTGCTTGTGGTTGGTCGCCTTCAGCTCCAGCTCATCCAAAACCAAAATAGCTTAGAAATCCTTCTGACCCGCCTGCAAGGCTATCAACAAAGCAGCGTTCCTCTACATCGTCTCGACGCGCACTGTGACCCCTTTGGCGGAATCAACTGGATCATGGACGGAAAATCGATTATGACAGAAGAGATGATCGTGAAACAAATGCTGCACGATATTTCTCACGAGGCTCACGCGAGCGAATGGTAAGAAGGGTTCTGAGACATGCATATTCACTTCACCGACAATGATCCCAATACAGTTATCTCCAAAATTAAAGACGTCATGGGCGACCGAGCGCTGAGCAAAATGGTCAGCTTCGATATGAGCGGTAACGAAATGATCGTCACCATCTCCAAACTTGGAACCTCGTCTCTGCATTTCACCTGTAGCAAAGGGGCGCAAGGTTGTCAGTTTGAGTTGACCAAAGAAAAGATTGCACTCGCCCACAAACCTCTCAAAGGCGAAGTCACAGCTAAAATTTATAAAGTCATCGAAAAAGCTGGCGGCGTCATTAAAGAGTAAGAAATCTCATCGAAGTCAGCCGAGCGACGGGGAGGGCCATCCATGTCTTTCACACGCGGAACGCAGGCCCTCTGGACCGGCGATCAAGCCAGAGCCGTCGATGCGCTGTCTATCGAGCGTTATGGACTCGCTTCCTTAGACCTGATGGAATTGGCCGGACGAGCTCTTTTTGAAACCTGCCTCGAACTCCGACGTCCCTATCAGAGCTTTTTAATCTTAGCTGGCCCAGGAAACAACGGTGGCGATGCCCTGGTTGCAGCTCGCTTGCTCCAGGAAGCTGGCTTTGGACCTCAGGTGTGGAGCCTTATGGCCCCACAGAGCCAGGAGAGTCCCCAACGCGCACGCGAGCGTCTCGCTTGTGAAAAGCTTGGGATGACCGTCCCTGCCTTTAGCTACGAGCTTCTCGCCACAGTATCGCAACAAGATCTCTTTGTGGTCGATGGCGTCCTTGGTCTGGGATTGAAGCAAAGCTTACGAGCTGGTTTTTACCAAGACGCTCTTGCGGCCATTGCCAAGCTAAACCCTGCATGTGTGTTAGCGGTTGACCTCCCCTCAGGCTTGCCAGCGGACACCTGGGGCACAGACCTCTCAATCCCTCTCCCCGCTCACTATACCCTGAGCTTCGGCGCAGCAAAGTTAGCTCATCGTCTAAGTCCTGCGCGCGAACTCTGTGGCAAGCTGATTTTGCGTGACATAGGCTTTTCTAAAGCAGCGGAACAGGAAGCACTGCGCTTGGGACCGCACTGTTTTGAAAGTCCGCATATAGCTCGTGAATTCAAACCCTGGCAAGCTCTCAGTCCCGCTGCTCATAAATATATTCGAGGCCATGGCCTTGTCATTGGCGGTAGTCCCGGCAAAGTTGGTGCGAGTTATCTCACAGCTCAAGGTGCACTCAGGGCAGGGGCCGGCTGGATCACCTTGGCTCCGATGTCTGAACAACTCGCACCGGCAAGAGTTCCAAGTCTGACCTACGAAGAGTGGGCGCTCCTGGGATCTATCGAAGAGGATGTCCTCGATCGCTTTATTTTGCAGAGAAAAGTCCGTGGTCTGGTGCTTGGACCCGGTTGCATGGAGAGCCCTCTCACGCCAAGCCTTATGCAGCGCCTTGCACGCCTCAATCGCGAGTATGGGCTTTTTCTCGTTTTCGATGCTGGAGCCCTCAAAAACTGGCGTATGTATGCTCAAGAGCTCCGCTTTGTGCCCGAACGTACACTCCTCACCCCGCATCCTGGTGAATGGCTTGCGATAGATCCCTCTCACCATCAAGGGCTCGAAAGTTTGGAGAGCCTCCATCAGGCTTGGGACTTTTGTCGAGAGTTTGGCGTAACGGTGTTCTATAAGTCGGCTTCGCCCTTTGCTCTCTGGACTTTGGAAGAACAAAATTTTCTTTGCTTAAATGCGGATGGTGATCAGCGGCTAGCACGTGCTGGCAGTGGCGATCTTTTAGCTGGTATATGCTTAACGCTTGGCATGCAGGGTATTCCTGCTGCGCAGGTTGCTCCCCTGGCCCAGAGTATTCTTGCTGAAGCTATCGAACGAGCTTCAGCGACCCAAAGCCCACACGGTCTTACCGCAGAAGAGCTATTTCCCTATCTCGCTTAGCGCAGCCATTCCACGGTGAATTTACGACCTTTGATTCGTCCCCCTCGCAAACACTCGACAGCGTGACGTCCCACACGCTGAGCGACAGCAACATACGCGATACGATCGAAGATTTCGATTTTACCGACGTCGTAGGATTGCAGACCACCCGCTTCACCCGTCAAAGCTCCCAGAATATCACCAGGACGCAGCTTATCTTTGCGCCCGCCACCGATACTGATGGTGGTCATGGCAGCTTTTTGAGAGAGTTCTTCGCGCGCAGGTGCAGCGTTTTTCGTCACCGGCAAACGCGTGCGTTCCATCGGCACCTTGGTATACTCTTCGATGGCTTCGATCTTATGCGCTTCGCGCGGACTGGCAAATGTGAAAGCCTGACCCGCTTGACCCGCACGCCCCGTGCGCCCGATACGGTGCACGTAAACTTCTGGCTTGACGGGAATATCGTAATTCACAACCAGATCGATGTCAGAAATATCGATACCTCTGGCTGCCACATCCGTCGCCACCAAGACGCGAATACTACGGTTGCGCAGACGAGCCAAAACTCTGTCGCGTTCGAGTTGTTCGAGTTCGCCATGCAGACCGGCAGCGGCAACACCCCAGCCTTTCAAGGCCTCGCAGAGTTCTCCGATACTGGCGCGATGATTTGCAAAAACTATAGCCGCCTCTGGACGATAGACATCGAAGAGGCTGTGCAAGTGTTCTAACTTTTGTTCCCGAGCAAGCTCGACGAGGTGCTGTTCGATCTTGGCCGTTGTCTCTACGCTCCCTTCGACACTCACACGCAAAGGCTGACGCAAAAAGCGCTGACTCAAACCTTCTATCTCGCTCGGAAAGGTTGCCGAAAACAGCAGGGTTTGGCGATTTTTGGGAGTAGCTGCGAGTATCGTTTCGATGTCGGCTTGAAAGCCCATATCGAGCATGCGATCTGCCTCATCAAGAACGACCATACGAAGACCTGCGAGGTCTATCGTTTCGCGTTCGAGATGGTCTTTCATACGACCGGGAGTTGCGACAAGAATCTGTGCGCCTGCTTCGAGACCCTTGAGTTGATGTCGTATCGGCTCACCACCGGATAAAACCAAAACCTGCAGACCAGGACTACGGCGCCCGAGACGACGAATCTCGCGTGCGACCTGAGTGCAGAGTTCTCGCGTAGGACAGAGAATTAGACCTTGTGGGCGACGTCCCACCAAGCGAATACGATCGAGCAGCGGCAAGGCAAAAGCCAGAGTTTTGCCACTGCCTGTTTTGGATTGACCGATGAGATCCTGACCTTCTAGGACAGGTGGAATAGCTCTCGCCTGAATCTCCGTCATGGTCGCAAACCCAAGTTCAGCCAGGGTTTGTTGGAGATTCTCGGACACCTTGAGTTCGCGGAAGGGCAGGGCAGATAACATGGTCGCTTTGACTCCTACAGAGCTACGAAGGCCCCACCATATACCAGGGACGGGAAAAGAGCCAGCCCAGAGGCGCGTGAACATGGCTGCATAGATCTCAGATCGAAATGTTGTATAATAGAAGAACAGAAGATTCACAGTTAGCTACCGAACCATGAGGGCCTCGCCTTTGCTTGCGCAAGCTGAGGTCAAATGCCTGACCTATTTGTGATGAGGTTGAGAGTGAAGACGTATTTTGCCTTCCAAGATTCCGAGATCACCGAAATTAAGGTGCAGGACAAGACTTTGGAAATTGTGTTTGGTGCAATACGAGTGATCACTCCCGATGGGCAGGCGACGATCCGAAATCCTGACAAGACGCCTATTGCTACCTTGATAGCAGGGCAAGCGAAATATGCCAAGCTCCCTAAAAAAGGCGTTTTAACAGACGGAGAGTTATTCGGCATTCCTGGCAAACCACTCAATGGACAGATTTCGCTACCCTTACAACGCGTAGGTGATTTTGAGATTAACCTTTGCTACGAAGATAAGGAGTTCAGCATTCGCTGCAAATCGATCCAGCTGCAGGTAGATCTTTCTGTTGTGCCACGCGCTCAGCAGTCTCTGCACTGACTTGTCAACGCATCTCAAGGTCGCCCAAAGTCGATTCTCCAAAAAAGACTCGGCTGATGCATCCAAAGTCTGTCGTAGCTATCAACAAATATCGTTTGAATGCTAGGAGCGTAACCCTCTTTTTCCAATTCCTTAGCCAAAAATATAGGTATCCACGTCTCACCCCGTACCAGGTAGATGTTCCAGTTGGTCTTCACAACAAGGCTACCATCTCTTCTTCCAATCACTTGAGTTACCTCATCAGGTGAAGAGAAGGGAAAAGGAAATTCCTGCAAATTTCCTGAATCTAAAGAGAGTAACCAGTACCTTTTAGGCGCTGCTGAAGATAGAGTGATGAAGAGGCGGTGAGATCCAATCGGTTTGACATCTTGAATTTCTCGACCTGACAGTCCTATTTTATCAAACGGAACACTTTTTTCTCTTATAAAGCTTGTACCTGTATAGAGATGAATACTTTCCAGGTCTCGCCCGTAGAGACTTCCATCACTATCCCACATCTGAATGTCGTTAGGTCCTTTTCGTTCGAAAATTTCCCCCCCCTCACACACGAGTACGTCTAAATTTTTACTAAAACGAGCGATGGCGGCGCGACCATGTACAAACATACCTTCGCGAAGACTATAAAAGCCGTCCAGATCGCTTCTTTCAACTCTATTCCAAGGCTGATCACTCGACGAAATGTATAAATTTTTTTCATCGAGACTTAATAAAGTATCGTCTGGAGCCCGCAGAGCCTGATACACGCGTGGGTTAAAGCGCACTCCGGAGCTCCTTTGCCAAACACCCTCGCCCCATCTAAAAGCTGGTGCCTGGAGTGCCACAAAGAAAATTTCTTTATTGCCTGCCTGCGTGTCCCAAACTCCAGCAATTTCTTTGGTAGAAGGAAAGCCAAGACTTTCCGTCGGAAATTTAGACAGGGATTTGATGTGTAGTGCATATTGAGCATACTCAAAATTTTTGACCCTTAACGCTGAAATATAGAGAGACTCAGACCCAGTCCGGATAAGTCCACAAGGGAACCCTTCGTCAAAACAGCTGAGACCATAAAGATTGAGAGGTATATGCACATAAGATCCACGGATCTTACCAAGCAATCCGCCTTGACTAAACCACCAAAGATCGCCTCGATTATCATAAATTGGGTAGAAGTCTGCTTCACGAGCCTTAAATTCCTCGGGAATAGTAAGAGAGAGCCAAACCTTACTTTGCTCAGACCAGTACCATGCTCCAAAGACCAATTCTCCTTTAGTGTTCATGTGGAAAGAATCACGGATAGGATTGGTCACAGGAGGCAGAGGCAATCTTTCGAACTCCTCCCCCCTAAAAACTTCCACCACATTGAGTTCTGGTACGCCTGTATTTTGGACGAGATAAATCTCGGAATTGTTGCCTTCAAAGAAGGAGTACGAGTCCATCACCTTCATATCTTTCCAGACATCTGAGGTTGATTCTTTAACGAATACTCGCCCAGATTTTCGCAGCCAAATGCGTCCTAACCGATCCTGATAGATCTCGTTTGCATCCACTGGACTCATCCACTCAGGCAATTGAATATGATTCCATTTCTCTTCGTTTAAAAATGCTAATGCTTGCGAGCCAGTCTCTTTCTCGGTAAGAGTACAAGCTAATTCGGCGAAAC
>JACCDP010034385.1_pt1 | contig 18608 bp, 19 predicted proteins | sample 7445841 | NCBI WGS metagenome assembly JACCDP01 (sample SAMN15323441, study PRJNA562643) | freshwater metagenome | isolation source: river surface water | place: USA:Blue River Watershed | collected 2017-08-17
GCTTGCAGCAGCGCTTCGCTATCGCCTACCAATATTTCTGGGTTTTGGTACAAAATACAACATTAAATGGGGATAAAAATCAGAAAAAACCGATTGTGACACCGGGGGGTGCGGAATGTGGGTTCTAAGATCAATTGATCATTTATGGACACAATAAATAAAAGAAGTCGGGGATCTTATCTCCTCAACTGAATTCTTACAACCAATCCCCAATTAAAAATCACCAAGCTTGATCTTAATTCCAGAATCCAGACGTGGGACTTTTAAATACTCAACTGGTTCATAAATTTGACGATTTGAGTTATTAGCATCGTCACATGATTGAAAAAAAGACTGTGGATTATTGATATAGTTAATAGGATTTATTTTTTTGCATTCTGGGTCGCTGATGCTTAAAGATGATTCGTTATTTGCTTGATTTGCTTGATGCCAATAACTGTTAATTGTCGCCGGTTCTGTGATGAGATTCTGCGCTTGATTCTCTTGTACTGTTGGGGTGACAGTAGGTTGACTTTCAGCGTTAGCACTCTTATGGAATATGCACTCACAGCAAAAAATCATTAACATGACAAAAAATAATTTCATATTTTGGCACTGAATAGAGTTTAAATTCTTTACAATCATCAATAGCTAAAATGTAAGAATTCAGGTGAAGTAAAAAGATCCCCGACTTCTGTGATCAATTTATCATTTATGGAGACAATTAGTAAAAGAAGTCGGGGATCTGGGCATGAACGAGCGCTATAGCTGAATACTTACGCTAAAATTATAAAATGAATCTTGTGAATGTTATTATTAAAAATTGGTAAAACTTCAAAATTCTTTATTTTACTTTGTGTCTATCATCTTTTATGATAAATTTTAATTGGATAATTGATTATTTAACTAATTTATGACAATGGAAATAGGTTCATCAAGTTTAGCTAGTTTGGAATACTATCCATATATTGATGGTGATGGGGAAGTTATATCAGAATTTCAAGGTAAAATTGGAGTTTATGCCATTTTCAATCACGATAAAATCCTGATATTCATTGGATATTCTCGTGATATTTATTTGAGTTTAATGCAACACTTAGTCCGACAAAATGAAAACTGCTATTGGGTAAAGGTACAAACTATAGAACGTCCTAACCGCTCACTTTTAGAGAATATTGAAAAATCTTGGATTCAGGAAAATCCTGGTTATATGGCTAATGTTGAAGATAGACAAACATGGATTAATCCCATTGATGTAAAACCATTAATGACAGCAGAAGAAAAAAATAATTATGAGAATATAGCTATTGATGAATTAGCTAAAAGCAAAGTTTTAAAAAATGTGGCGCGGCGGGTTGAACAAGAAATTTTAGGGGTTTTAGCAACCAGGGGAGTAAAAACACAAATCCGCTTTAACCCTAAATTAAAAGAAGCCGGATTGTTAGATTTAAAATAACCATTTACCTATCAGCCGTCATATTTCCAGAATTAATAGCGGGCAAGATGCCCGCACCACAAGATTTATCGAGGGGCTAAATTTTGAAATCGGTATTCAGTACCAACCCTGAGTTTGTTGCTATTATACCGAGGAGACATTAGAAGGGAAGAGTCGTAGGGATTGGGTAAGTCAGGTGTGCGAAGATAGGGGTCATTTGTGCTTTGTTGGGCCAGAACATCTTGATACAGAATATTCATAAGTTGGGCATCTTTAGCGATTTCATTGTCGGTGAAAGAACTACCGTAGGTAGATGGAGAACCGATTAAAGCTTCGACTTGACGTTTAAAGCTGCCATTTTCGTAAAAGTTGGGATCATTGTGAAAATAAGCTTTTACAAAAGCGTTACTTGTTGTTTCATAGTTAGATGGTTCACTTTCAGCTTGAGCAGGTGAGATAAAAGCGATAGTAGCTAAAAGTACCAATAATCCACTCGAGGACGGAAATTTTATACCCATGTTGTCAACTCCTCAATTTTTGGATGAATCTTAATTTATGCTTAAATTGATAACTCTGTTGAGTTTCAATTTTGGTGTAACACAATTTTTAATGGTTTGTAATGTCTTATTCCTCTCAAACCCCTGATAAATCAGATACTTGGGCTACCACTACTGATTTAACTGTTCTCCGTGAAAAGTTACTAGATTTATTTTGTCACCTTGCTTATCAAGAAGGTGATTTTGTTCTTTCCTCTGGACAACGTAGTTCTTACTATATTAATGGTAAACAGGTAACACTCCATCCTCAAGGCGCTTTGGCTTTAGCGAGGTTATTGCTACCACTATTACCGGAAGATACGCAAGGTGTAGCTGGTTTAACTTTAGGGGCTGATCCGATTGTATCAGCAGTTAGTGTGGTTTCTGTATATGAAAATAGGGCGATACCTGCTTTAATTATTCGCAAGGAAGCCAAAGGACATGGAACAATGGCTTATATTGAAGGGCCAAGTTTACCTCCAGGTGCAAAAGTTGTAGTTTTGGAAGATGTAGTCACAACTGGACAATCTGCACTCAAAGCTGTAGAACGGTTACAGGCGGCTGGCTATACTGTAGATAGGGTAATTTCTCTGATAGATCGTCTACAAGGTGGTGGGGAGTTATATCAATCTGTCGGTTTGCAATTTGTGGCTTTATTTACAATTGAGGATCTTCAGAAGCGCTATACAGAAATTAATTTATAGCAATCCTATTTGATTTGTGAACACTGCAAGACTCAGATCCCTGACTTCTCTAAGAAGTCGGGGATCTTGTTGTTCATAACTAATTTACTATAGGGTTTATTGCTATCCATAAATGTATCATCCTAGTAGACAGAAAAATGATGGACAAATTAATTTAAACCAGAATGAGCCTGTAATCTGAGAAGATGTAATAAAGATTTATAAATATTAACAATTAACAAAAAAAATATATAATTTGACGTATTTTGTATTATAAATATTGGCAAAAAAAATCCCAAAAAATCCAGAAATAAGGCATGGTAAAAAGAGGTAAATTTTAGGTTGCTATTAATTAGCTGGGTAGTTATATTCCTGAAATTACCCTGTAAAAACATTTAAAAAATAGAAACTCTCATGCACATTCCAGATGGATTTGTTTCTGTTCCCGTAGCAGTGGCTACAAGTTTAGCTAGTATAGCCGCTTTATCTGTAGCTGTAAGGCGATCGCAAACAGCTTTTGGGGTACGTCGCGCCCCCATTCTTGGATTAACCACCGCCTTTATTTTCGCCGCGCAAATGATTAATTTTCCCGTAGCGGGTGGGACAAGTGGCCACTTATTCGGAGGTGCTTTAGCTGGGATTATTTTAGGTAGTCCTTGGGCGGGAACGTTATGTATTGCCACCGTGTTAATTATTCAGGCAGTACTGTTTGCTGATGGTGGTATCACCGCCTTGGGGGCAAATATTTTAAATATGGGCGTAATTGGCGTTTGGGTAGCCTGGGGATTGACCCAAACCTTACAAAGACTATTGGGGGGTTATAAAGGGCGTTTACCCCTAGCTGGGGGAATAGCAGCCTGTGTGAGTGTAGTTGTAGCAGCGATCGCTTGTGCCATTGAACTAGCACTTTCTGGAACAGCACCAGCCAACCTAGTTTTACCCACCATGACAAGTGTACATATTTTAATCGGTGTGGGGGAAGGATTAATTACCGGAGGTGTGTTAACCTACCTAGCTAAAGCCCGTCCAGATTTGTTACCAGGTGAAGAACAAAAAATCAGAGGTTGGTTAGTTCCTATTATTAGTATTTTACTGATTGCCGGGGTGTTATCTTTGTTTGCCTCTGCTTGGCCAGATGGTTTAGAAAAAGCGGCCGAAACTCTAGGTTTTATTAATTTAGCTCAAGAAGTCAGAGTTCCAGTAGCAACACCCTTTGCTGACTATGAGATTAAAAGTTTAGGTCAAATCGGTACAAGTATTACCGGTTTAGTAGGTGCTACAGCCTGTTTTACAGTCGCTTTTGGGATTGCTAAAGTCATGAAACCAAAAAATGCTTAAAATTTCCTTGCCATTACGCTTGCAGTTATCCCTAATTATTGTGATGGGGGCAGCTTTTCTCAAACATCATACCTGGTCTAATTTATTTGTATATGGGGCGATCGCTTTTGTATGGGTTTGCATATTACAAGTACCCATTCACAAATTAGGCGGTTTATTAGGTTCAGAATTAATTTTTCTATCACTCATCGCTTTACCTTTGGGATGGGAACGAGCCAGTTTTTTACTTGTGCGTTCCTTAGTTTGTTTAACTACCATGAATAGTTTTTTATTAACCTTACCTCCCCACAGTTTAGGTATTGCCCTCAAAGGCGTACCTTTACCACTACCATTCAAGGAAAACCTGATTTTAGCTGCCCAATATTTAGAAATATTGCTCTCAGAAGTGACCCAAATGCAACATAGCGCCCAATTACGTGGTTTAAATGGTGCAACAGGATGGCTACGCTACGCCAGTGCCTCTATGATAGGCTCTTTATATCTTCGCACTCTGGACAGAGCCGAAAGAGTTTATGGAGCCATGGTAGCCCGTGGGTATGATGGAGAATTACCCATAAATTCCGCCCTCAAACCTAAAGAACGTTTTACCCTATTAATAGCTGGGGTGATAGCTACTTGTTTAACCCTAAATTCCTACTTTACTGTTATTTGAGTGGTGAATCTTGACTTCTTTAACTTCTAATCCCCAAATTTCCATTTCTGGTTCGCATACTGGTGTTGTTGAAGTCCAAAATTTGATGTATGCCTATTCACAACAGCAGCCCGTATTAGATAATATTTCTTTTAGCCTGAAAATAGGCGATCGCGTCGCCCTCATGGGTGCTACTGGCTCAGGAAAAAGTACCCTATTAGAAAACCTCATCGGCTTAAAACATCCCCAAAGCGGCAAAATCTGGATTAACGGTATCCCCCTATTACCCAACACCCTGCCACAAATACGGCAACAAATTGGTTTTAGTTTTCAAGATGCTAACGACCAATTATTTATGCCGACAATTTTGGAAGATATCACCTTTGGTCCCCTGAATTATGGTGTTTCACCCATAGCCGCCAAAGAAAAAGCCCATCAACTCTTAGCCGACTTTGGACTCGCCACCTACGCGCACCGTTCCGCCCATGAACTATCGGGAGGACAAAGACGTTTAGCCGCCCTAGCCGCAATTTTAGCCCTAGATCCGGCTATTCTCATCCTAGATGAACCAACCAACGGACTAGACCCAGCATGGCGACGACATTTAGCTCATGTATTATTAAAATTGCCTGTTCAGGTAATGTTAATAGCTTCCCATGATCTGAACTGGCTAGGAAAAGTTACCCAAAGAGCTTTAGTTCTATCTACGGGTAAAATCCAAATAGACAGAGACATCCAACCACTGTTGCAAGATGGAAAAACCTTAGATAGATTAGGGTTGCCAGTAGATTGGTAAATTGCTCAACACAAAATTCTCCATTGTTATTTTCAATGTTGAATTTTGTGTATCTTGTGTGAAAAACTTCCTGAACTTGTCGTTTACTGTAGTCTTTATATTGAATTTTGAATTTTTAAATGTTATTTACTCGTTATTCAGTTATTGCTCCTGTTAGTCTGAGCATTGCTTTATTAGTTACTAGTTGCAGCGAAAGTAAAACCTCCCAATGTCAGCGATTAATTAAAGTTTTTAATCAAGGTACATCACTGATTGACACAAAAAAAGGTCAGCAAGCATCTACAAGTTTCCAATTATCCAAAGATTTGAAAAATGTCACCAAGTCAATTCAGAACTTAAATTTAGAAGACCCCACATTACAAAAATTTGAAATCCGATTTATCAAAGTATTTGATAACCTCAGTTTAGCCATAGCTAAAGCTGCAAATGCTCTAGAAGAAACTAAACAAGCAGAAGCATCATCTGATGGCAAAATAAAAATCGCCAAAGCTAGAAAAGAAATTGATTCTACACTCACAACAGCAGCTAAAACTGCTGGTAAGGAATCAGATGCTTTAGGGTTACAGTTAAATCAATATTGTAGCCAAGAGTCAACAAAGAATTAGGGGTTGCTGAAAAAGTTGTCTGTGAGGGGAGGGAACACTTCGACAAGCTCAGTGCATCGCAGGGAACAGTTTCAGCTATCTGGATATCCTCAATTTCCCATATCCGCCAGGGAAAAATGCAACTGTTTTGAGACTCCATTTGCCAAAACCTGGCACTTTTTTGTGCGGAAAATCCGCAAAACCCTTATGAATAAACGGTTTTAGCTTTATTCAGCAAACCCGAATTAGGGGTTGACTGTTGACTGTTAAGAAAAGAGTAGGGGCAACCACGGAGGGATTGCCCCTATACTATTTAATCAAATTTTTATGGTATTTTGTAAAATAGAAAATAATTGAGGTTTACAATTATCACAATGTCCACAATGCCAATTAGTTGTGGGAGCTTCAAAACCAAAGGCATTTAATAAAAACTGCCAACGACATTTTTTAGTAGTGAGATATTCACTCATTTGTTTAACAGCTTGTAATTGGGTATTAGGTAGATTTCCGGAAGGTGAAACAATGGCATAATGAAAAGGATCAAGCCATTCTAATTCTCCATTGCTGTGTAAAAGAGAAAGTGCCTCTCCACCGGTAGGAAATTTTTCAATTACCGTATTTACATCACCTTGGGGTGGTAACTTTTTAGCTAATTGTTGGGCTTTTTGCTGTTGTGTCCTAAATTGTTCTTCAAAAAAATGCTGTCGTTGCTTATCTTCAGGATCTAATAAACCCGTCGGTTCACTTACCAAAGTCAACACATCAGCCGGTTTACCATCCCTACCCGCCCTCCCGATTTCTTGCACATATTCAGATAATAAATGGGGCGCATGAAAATGAACTACCCAGCGCACATCCGGTTTATTTATCCCCATGCCAAAAGCACAAGTACAAACCACAAAAGGAATTTTTCCCCCTAACCAACTAGCTTCGACATTCCGCCGTTCTTCTGCACGTAATCCTCCATGATAACTAGCAGTATGATAGCCATTTTCCGTTAACCACTGGGCTAAATTTTCGCTATCTCTGCGGGTACGTACATAAATTAATCCAGCTTGATTGGGTCGTTTTTGAATAAACTTTAATAATTGTTGTTTTCTATCTTTAGGAGTCCAAGCAATTCGGACTGTTGGCTGTAAATTTTGCCGATAGGGATTAATATGAAAAATTTTAGGCTGCTCTAATTTTAAAACTGTAGAAATAATCTTTTGGGCTATAGGATCGGCGGTAGCTGTAAAAGCGGCTATACTGATTTTTGTTCCCAGTGGTTTGGATTTGAGTAAGGCCTCACGCACTGCCCCCAAACGCCGATAAGCAGGACGAAAAATATCACCCCATTGTACTAAACAATGTGCTTCATCTAGAATCAAACCATTAATTTGTAGTTGGGGATCAGATAGCTTTTTCCATACTGTGGGACTGAGTAAGGTTTCCGGTGATAAATATAATAATCTTAATTGATGTTTGTCTAAAGCTTGCAAAGTGTACTGGCGCCGAAGTGCGGGTAACTCACTATGTAAAAGTGCTGCTTTTTGTTGACGTTGACGTAATTCCTCAACTTGGTTTTCCATCAGTGCTACTAAAGGAGAAATTACTAAAGTTAATCCTGTTTGTAGCAGCGCAGGAAGTTGAAAGCAAATAGATTTACCCCCACCTGTGGGCATAATAATGAGGGCATCTTCTTGAGAAATTAAACAATTAACAATTTCTTGTTGGGGAGGGCGAAAATCCTCATATCCCCAGATTTGTTTTAATGCTGCGCGAACATCTTGCCAAGATTGTGTTACTGGGAGATTCATTTTTTACACTGTAAGCAGAAAGAAGAATAAATAAGTAGGGTGTGTTAGCCTTGGCGTAACGCACCTTATGTATCCGCACCTTATATATCGGTCAGTTTTACCAATCACCAATCACTAATCACCAATCACCCATTAGCAATTAGTTCTTGATTATTCCATTCCAAGGTATCGGCAATTTTGTCCCCGTTATGGTAAGCAGCTAGTAATACTTCACAGGTTTTACCATAGGATATCGCACCGGTGGCATCAAGGGCGATCGCTCCAAAATCCCGATTATTCCTCTTTGCTTCTGTAAATGATCGCTGCATAGCCTCCTGTAGTGACATTCCATCAGTAACACGCACCACAACCTTAGCTGCTAAACACTCATCAATAATATCTTCCCCAATTCCTGTACAACTAACTGCTGCGTGAGTATTGGCATAATTACCTGCTGGCATAGCTGAATCACTAACTCGCCCAATGCGTTCAAAGCCTTTACCCCCGGTGGAAGTACCAACAGCTAATTTACCATAACTATCTAAAGCGACAACACCAATAGTCCCCCTACCAGCACTTTCTGCTATTTCTGGTTCTGCTACTACCCCAGCCATGGTTCTTTTAAAGTTATCCTGGCGTTCTAGAGTCCACTCTTTCAAGCGCAAATCAGTTAAACCATTATAACTAGGCAGTTGTAACTCCCGCGCCAACTCAGCCGCACCATAATCAGACAAAACCCGATCATCAGCATCTTGTAAAAACAGTGCCATTTCAATCGGATTCTTGACTCGTGACACATTAATTACACCACTAAACCGCCCCGTTGTCCCATCCATAATGGAAGCACTCATGCGGATTTGTCCATCAGATTGGAGGACAGAACCAGTACCAGCATTAAAGCGGGGTTCATCTTCCAACATCTGACAACCCCGAACTACAGCCTCAGTCGCACTTGCACCCGTTAGCAAAAGAGCATAAACTTCCGCAACAATTTGGGACAGAGAGTTACGAACCGCTATCAATCCTCCCTTACCTTGGAGGGAACTACCAGCACCACTATGAATAATTAATTTAGGTTGCATTTGTAAAATCATGTTATTTTCTGATTTGTTCGTTATTATATTAAACGTTAATTGTAAGAATTCAGGTGAGGTAAAAAGATCCCCGACTTCTGTGATCAATTTATTATTTATGGACACAATTAATAAAAGAAGTCGGGGATCTGGGTATAAACGATTGCTATAGCTGAATACTTACATTTTTAGCGATCGCTAATAAATAAAAATCATACCCCAAATCAGCAACGCCTAATTAATTTAGGTTATACTTGTCATGTTATTTCTGATTTTTCCCTAATTCTCATTTTTAGCCTGAGAACGACGACGACGGCAACGTTCTGAACAATATTTCACTTCATCCCAACAATCTTGCCATTTTTTCCGCCAAGTAAATGGACGTTGACATACTACACAGATTTTTTCCGGTAAATCAGATTTAGAACGAACACGTCCCATAATAATCAATATTAATTTTGCTTAATTATTTTTTATTTTAGAGCCTAATAGATTATGTTTCGTGCTAAAGCGCAAATAATCAAAGCCGTAACCAATCCAAGTGATAAAGTCCCTGTTTTCATCCTTTAATCCTGGATATTATCTCGACTATGGCTAGGCTACGCAGGCAGACTATCGCTCGATAACCACTTGATTCTGACAGTGTGCCTATAGCTTGCAGCGATAGACATACTAGCAACTTACGTTACTATTGCTATATTATTTTCTGAAATTCCCTAATTTAACTGACTTGTAACCTAAATTGGATCTTTATAAATCATTAGTTGGTCATTTTTTATTTACTCTGGTGAAAACCGAACCGGAGTGGCTGCACAAACAAACCATTGGTAGTCTAAATTGGCTGTCAAAAGCCAGTTATTATCCTTATACCAATTGGTTAAACAGCCTCCTTCAGCAATATCTGTGTTTAAATGATCCACGACTAGAACAAACTATCCTGGGAATGAAATTTCCCAATCCTTTAGGGTTGGCGGCTGGATTCGACAAAGACGGCGTTGGCGCTAATATCTGGCATAATTTTGGTTTTGGTTTTGCTGAATTGGGTACTGTTACTTATCACCCCCAACCAGGAAATCCGCCCCCTCGGTTATTTCGTTTACCTTTAGATCAAGCAGCACTTAACCGGATGGGTTTTAATAATGCTGGTGCTGTGGCTATGGCAGCAAGACTGAAGGAGGGGAAAGATAAGTTGAATTATCCAATACCCATACCTATAGGTATAAATTTAGGTAAATCCAAGATCACACCTTTGGAATTAGCAGCCCAGGATTATCTAGAGAGTTTTCGATTACTCAAGGATTTGGGTGATTATTTTGTAGTTAATGTTTCCTCCCCTAATACTCCGGGATTGCGATCGCTCCAGGATGCTACTATGCTTAGTCAAATTTTGGATGTACTACAAGGGGAAAACACGGGTAAAAAACCCATCTTTGTGAAAATTGCCCCCGATTTAGAATGGGAGGCAATATCAGATATTATGGCCATAGCCCAAAGTTACAATCTGGCTGGTTTAATTGCCACTAACACCACTATTAGCCGAGAGGGACTGCAAACCCAGATTATTGAAAAAACTGGTAAATCCCCCCAAGAAGAAGCTGGAGGTATTAGCGGCAGACCAGTACGCGATCGCTCTACAGAAGTAATCCGCTTTATCCACCAACAAAGCCAAGGGCAAATCCCCATCATAGGCGTAGGTGGCATCTTTACCGCCGAGGATGCTTGGGAAAAAATCACCGCCGGAGCTTGTCTAATTCAAACCTATACAGGCTGGATTTATGAAGGTCCCATGATGGTTAGCCGCATCCTCACAGGTTTATTAACCAAACTCGAAGAAAACGGCTTAAATTCCATCAGCGAAGCAGTAGGGGCAGGTGACAGGTGACAGTAGGGGCGAACGGCCGTTCGCCCTTACGTCCGTCAACTGTCATCTACGGGAAAAAACTCCCTAGACCTACGAGAATAGGACCAAGCAATGCCATCAGGATCACGGCTACGACTCCACTCAGTAAAATCTGGGTCATTGCGTCGTTTGTAAACCGTACTGGAATAAACACCCAACCGCTTGGCTAGTTCAGATTGAATCAAAGACCCAAAAACTAACTGTTCTGCCAGGGGTTTTTGTGCTGTCTCTGGGGTAGGTTTGGGTAAAGATTCGGATTTAGACTCAAGTTGTATTTCTTCTTCCTGTTGCCCTTTTACTTCCTCCTGGGGAAGTGGTGACGGTGGTGCTAAGAGCGATCGCGCTTCCTTAGTCACAGGTCGAGGGAGAAGTTTTTCTACTGGATCGCTATCATCAAAAATGTCACCCAGAATACTCGCAGTTATAAAGTAATAGGATGGATTCTCACTTTCTGCATCTAATACACTAGCGCCAAATTCCTTACCCTTTCCTTCTAAGTAGCTTTTTGCCACATTTCCAGAAAAATTTCCCTTACTGGCTAGATCAACTGCTGTAATTTTTCCCTGATTTTCCCGAATTAATTGATAAAAAAGCGGGTTAACTTGGTTACACCACTTTTCCCATCTATATTGTTGCCAAAGATTGAAAACCATTAGCAGCAATAGAATTACCAGTAAAAATTTCCAGGTATTGACCAGAAAAACAATCAAAAACGATATCGGCAAAATTAGAACGAGAAAAGCTTTCCCGTAATTTTCTATGGTTTTTTCACTCATGCTGATTTTTGCCAAGTGAATTTTTACAAAATAATATCTCTATCTTGGCAAAAATTTGCACTTTTGTTTGTATTTTTTGGCAAAAATGCCGGCAAAAATTAATAGTCAATAGGCAATAGGCAATAGAATCATATAAGAATCATCTATTTCTCCCCTGCTCCCCTACCCCTCTGATCCCCGCCCTACCCCCTCTGCATCTGAGAAAAATTTTTCCCGATCCTCTTGACATACCAGAAATATATATACTACATTTGTAATACAAGCGACATTCCCAAAGGAGTTAGCTTTTACCATAGCGGATACTTTTCACGTGCGGGAATAGCTCGGCGGGTAGAGCAGTGAACGGGGTAAAACCCATATTCCTTGGTTAACAAACTTACCTGTAAAGGCCAAATTACTGAGGGTTATCGTTAATTCATCGGTCGCAGGTTCAACACCTAAAACATCCTTTTTCATACCTTGTCTGAAAAGGCCGAGGAATAAGGTTTATCGCCTTCCACGCGGGAGATCGCAGGTTCAAATCCTGCCCTGCCACCCAATTAATTTTAGATTTAGCTAAACCAAACTAACCAAAGAGGTAATGCTAAAAATAACCCCAGAAAAGTCAAAGCAATACTACTAGATAACAAGTCCCGATCTAGATCATACACTTCTGCCAAAATCAGTACAGAAAGCCCTGTGGGTGTGCCAGACATCAGGACTAGCACTAAACGATGTTCACCTACTACACCCAAATAGGTTGCTACTAATCCTACCAACAAAGGAACAATAAAGACTTTAATTGTACTGGCAATGGCAGCGATCGCTAAACTCCCCCATGATCTCATCTTTCCTAGTCGCAAACCAACCAGTAACAAAGCTAAAGCAATTACTACCCAAACAGCTTGATCTAAAGCTGACTCAACTAGAGTGGGTAACTCGACAAACTGGGTATTTAAACCAATGAAAAATGTCCATAAACTGGGGACAGTGACTATATCGCGCAACTGTAACCACCAATGGTTTTCCGTTTCTCTCTGACCAAAATAACTAGCGATTAAAACCGCAATTCCATAAGTACCTGCCACATTAGTAGTAACACTGAATAATACTGCCCAATCAGTATTTTCTGGGCTAAGTAAAACTTCTGTAAGTGTCAGTCCCACGAAACCAGTATTACCTAAAATTGCGGCGAGAATAAAGCTACCTAAACTAGCTTTCATGGCGGATACATCTACAGTTTTTTCTTCAGGCTGTGCTTTATTAGTGTTTAACCATTGCCAACTCCACCAGATTAGCAGTGCTAAAACCAAACTCAGTAGCAAAACTGCGATCGCTATTCCGGGTATAAGTCCACCTTCAGATGAGTTTGTATGACGTGCCAATACTAAAAGTTGCAGAGGAACCCCCACCCAATAAAGTCCCTGACCTAAAAACTTGAGAAAAATAACTGTGCTAAAGCCAGATAATACAATTCCTAACCCTATCCATATAAATAGAGGTGTATAGGCATCAAACAAATTATCAATCATGAGAATGAAAATTAAAAAAATTAATTTTTTAGTACCACTAAAAATATCAACAGTGGTCAAAAATTATTTACACTGTACTAATTTACACTAATTTACGTTTAAAATACCCAATTGCCTGAAAAGGCCGGGAGAAGAAGCCATGAATTACAACTTCTTTACTAAAAATAAAACAGCTACACCCCAAAATCAGCCTATTCCTGGAAGAGAACAGGAAATGATTCAAGGACGTAGCGACGGCTATATGTACTGATATTTATCCTTTATCTTTCTTAGCGGGTTTCCCTTGTTCATAACTTGCCTTTTTACACCGATGAATGTAGGGTTATTGGATGATATCTCGAAAGAGATTAGCAGGTTCAAATCCCGCACCTGCCGGTTTTTATTTAATATTGAGATGTTGGGTTTCTTTCTGTTAACCCAACCTACATTTTTTGGTTAAATTGTATCGGGATCTATATTTAATTCCCGCAATTTTGCTGCTAAACGTTCAGCTTTTTGAGCTTCTCGTTCGGCTTTTTCTGTCTCATGTTCTGCTCTTTGTGCTTCATATTCTGCACTTTCTTCAGGTGTGGGTACTAATTCTCCTGCTGGTGTAAAATAACGTAATAACCCATCATGAATTCCTAAATATAAACCCAATTGTTCACTCCATAGATGTCCTTTTTGATTTACTTCTAATGGTTGATATTTACCATCTAATAAATGAAAACCTGCAAATTCTAAAGTATAGGGATCAAACCAAAAATAGTCGGGTGTACGGAATTTATTTTGATAAAGTTCTTTTTTTAATCCTCTATCAGTTTTCGCAGTTGTTGGTGAAATAATTTCCACTATTACATGAGGATATTGTCCGTCTTCATCCCACACTACCCAACTTTTACGAGTTTTTCTATCAGTTCCTAAAACTACAAAGAAATCTGGACCCCTAAAATCCTCTGATTTTTTTTGGCGAGGACTATAATAAATACTCAGATTTCCCGCAGCATAAAAATCCGTTTTATCTTTCCATAACCATTCTAAACATTTAAACAGAAGAATAATTTGTCGTAAATGTAGTTCTGTTTCCACGGGTGGTTCATCGCTATATAAGTCGCCGGGGGGAAAAATTATCTCTTCAGAGATGTTGTCTTGACATTCTAATTCTTGAGTAATCATCATGATATGATACCAAGTAGTTATTTATTAGTTATAACATTAATTGTCAGAATCAGGTGGTTATTGAGTTTTGACTACGCTCAACTACCGCGACTTGTACTGAGCTTGCAATGCCCTGAGCTAGTCGAAGGGTCAAAGTAAGTTGAGATAATTTCTAGGATTTAAGGATTAACAGGATGTTATTTTTTTTGTAAGACTTCAGGAGAGGCAAAAAGATCCCCGACTTCTTTTATTGATTGTGTCCATAAATGATAAATTGCTCATAGAAGTCCGGGATCTGGGTATGAACAATTGGTATAGCTGAATACTTGCTTTTTATTAAATATATTTTTGTCAGAATTATAATTTAGATGATTTCAAAATTAACAGGACGTTATTTTATTAATTAATAATATTTTATCCTGTACATCCTTTGATCCTGGTTATTCTGATTCTGACAAAAATTTAATAGGGCAAAATATAATACATAAAACTAAGTAAAAACACTAGGGTTGCTTAGTTCCTATCATAAACACGCTATTAAACTTAATATTCCAAGTTAATCAAAAGACAAAAAAGTATTATAATTCCCTTTGAACTACTTTGTATATCAGGGTAGCTATTTGTTTAGTCAATCGGAATATATGACCAATAAAGCTACAACTCTTTCCCCTTGGATTTATATACCTACGCTTTATTTTGCGGAAGGAATACCCTACATGATTATTAACTCAGTATCTGTGATTTTCTACAAGAAACTGGGAGTAGATAATACACAAATTGCTTTTTGGACAAGTTTAATCAGTTTTCCTTGGATTTTAAAGATGTTTTGGTCGCCATTTGTAGATATTTATTCTACCAAAAGAAAATGGTTGTTGACCATGCAAATTATCATGTTTTTTTGTTTGAGTTTTTTAGCATTATCTTTCTATCTTCCCAATTTCTTCTTTATATCTTTAGGCATATTAACCATTGCGGCATTTATTTCTGCTACCTATGATATTGCCACCGACGGTTTTTATATGTTGGCTTTACACCCAGAACAACAAGCTGTATTTGTGGGAATTCGCTCACTATTTTATAGATTTGCAATTTTATTTACCACAGGATTTTTAGTATTTTTAGCAGGTTATTTAGAAGAATTTACTAATAATATTCCTTTAAGTTGGAGTATTGTAATTGGGATAGCTGCCGTCATTTTTGCCGTTTTATTTGTGTTTCATTCCTTCATTTTACCAACACCAGAAGCAAATAATAAGGACTTAGAAAAAAATCCAGAGTCAAATATTGATAAAATACCTTTTGTTAAGATTATTGTTGCTTATTTTAAGCAACCCAAAATAGCAATAATTTTAGCATTTATTTTACTTTACCGATTTGGTGAAGCCATGTTACTTAAAGTAGCTTCTTTATTTTTGTTAGACAAACCAGAACTGGGAGGTTTAGGTTTATCTACCCAAGAATTTGGTTTAGTATATGGTACTTTTGGGGTAGTATCTTTGATATGTGGCGGCATTTTAGGAGGTTTATTAATTGCTAAATATGGGTTGAAAAAATGTTTATTACCAATGGCTTTAGCCTTAAATTTACCTGACATTTTTTATGTGTATATGGCTTATGCTAAACCAGCAATAAAATTTGTTTATCCTCTAGTTTCCCTAGAACAATTTGGTTATGGTGTGGGTTTTACAGCCTTTACAGTCTATTTAATGTATGTTTGTAAAGGAGAAAATAAAACTTCTCATTTTGCCATATCTACTGGTTTAATGGCTTTAGGTTTAATGATACCAGGGGCAATTAGTGGGCAAATTCAACAATCATTAGGATATCCGTTATTCTTTGTATTGGTTTGTTTGGCAACTATTCCGGGGATGTTAACGATATTTTTTATCCCTTTAGCAGAAGACGTAAAATAAGCTAAATCAATCTAAGATACCCGACTTCTTTAATAAGTCGGGTATCTAAATAAAAAATAAATAAAATAAATAGGAATAGGAGTTTTATATGAATTATATTTTAGGTATTGATGGCGGTGGTAGTAAAACTATTTGTATCATTATGGATGATGGAGGTAAAATTTTAGGTAGAGGTGAAGCAGGGGCTTGTAATTATCAAAGTATTGGTATAGAAGCAGCAAAAAAACAAATTGAATCCGCTATTTATCAAGCAATAATTACAGCCTTAAATTCTCAAAAGAGTATTAATATTATAGCAATTTGTTTAGGTTTAGCAGGTGTCGGTCGTCCAGAGGATATAGAGGTAATAAAATCTATAGTTAATCAATTACAAAATAGTCAAAATATACCTGCAATTACTTGGGACTTAAAACCATCTCATATTGTTATTTGCCATGATGCTTTAATTGGTTTAATGGGAGGAGTGGGTGATGCTGTGGGTATTGTGGTAGCTGCGGGAACGGGTTCTATTATTTTTGGCAGAAATCATCAAGGAAAAAGTAAAAGGGTTGGTGGTTGGGGTTATATTTTAGGGGATGAAGGAGGCGGTTATAAAATAGCTGTAGCTGGTATGCAAGCAGCATTAAAAGCTTATGATGGACGAAGTGAAACAACAATTTTATTAGAGAATTTTCAGCAATATCTACAACTAGAAAATATAGAGAAATTAATAGAAGTGATATATCGCCAAGGATGGGGTGTAAAAGAAATAGCTGGTTTAGCCCCAATTGTTGATCAAGCTGCTAGTGAAGGTGATCCTATTGCCAATAGGATTATTGATGAAGCGATGACAGAATTAGTAATAGCTACTTCTACAGTTATTGATCACATTTTTGATGATCAGCAAGTTGTGGAAGTTGTGACTACAGGAAGTATTTGGTTAGGTAAATCTAAATTACGGGAAAGATTTATTAATGCTCTTATTCATCAATATCCTTTGGTAAATGTAATTTATCCTCGTTATGAACCAGCTTATGGGGCGGGGTTATTGGCGTTAAAGGCTTTATTAACTCATGGCGATGATCTTAAATAATTGATCATAGAAGTCGGGGATCTTTTACCTGTCCTTTATATACAGATCACCGGGATCTTTTTACCTGTCCTTCATGCCCAGATCCCCGACTTCTTTTATTAATTGTGTCTATAAGAATAAATTGATCATAGAAGTCGGGGATCTTTTTATCTGTCCTTCATATTCAGATCACCGGGATCTTTTATTAATTGTGTCTATAAATGATAAATTGATCATAGAAGTCGGGGATCTTTTTACCTCACCTGAATTCTTACAAATATATCTTAAACTCTCATTTCTTTGTGTCTTCTGCGCCTATGTCCCAGGTATTGCTTCCCCCATCCCTTCAAAAAGACCTACCATTTACTGCACTTGCACCCATGCAAGATGTAACAAACCTCTGGTTTATGAAAGTCATTGCCCATTATGGTAGTCCTGACTACTTCTTTACCGAGTATTTCCGCGTCCATGATACCTCACGACTGAATTGTAAAATTCTGGCCGCAATTACCGAAAATGATACAGGTCGCCCCGTTTTTGCCCAAATGATTGGCGAAAGTATTCCCGACTTAGTGAAAACAGCCAAGGAACTGTGTCAATATAATATAGCCGGGGTAGACTTAAATATGGGTTGTCCCGTACCTCGAATTTATCGGAAAAATGTTGGGGGTGGGTTGCTACGAGAACCGGAAACAGTAGATGAGATTTTGGGAGAATTGCGTGCTGCGGTGAATGATAAACCTTTAACAGTGAAGATGCGCGTAGGCTTTGAAAATACGGATAACTTTTACAAAATACTAGATATAATCAATCGCCACAATATTGATTTACTGAGTTTGCATGGTCGCACGGTGAAAGAGATGTATTATGGGGAAGTGAAATATGATTTAATTGCGGAAGCGGTGCGACGGGTTGATTGTCCAGTACTGGCTAATGGTAATATTAACTCAGCAAAAACTGCCCTAGAAGTGCTTTCTCAAACCGGGGCGGCGGGGGTGATGGTGGGACGTTGGGCAATTGGTAATCCTTGGATTTTTAATCAAATTCGCCAGGCTTTACGAGGAGAGCAGATTACACCAGTCCCTTTAGTAGAAGTACGTAACTATATTGAGCGTTTATGGCAAACTCCCACAGCGTCAACTATACCAGAAAGGGCGCGTGTAGGCTACTTGAAAATGTTCCTTAATTACATTGCTTTAAGTGTTGATACCGAAGGTCATTTTCTGCGGTTGATGCGAAAGGCACAAACGGAGTTAGAATTGTTTAATGTGTGCGATCGCTTTCTTGTTGTTGATATGAGCAAAACTTTAGCCCTAGAACCTTATTTTTATGCTAGATAGGAAGATGTTTGTAATGGTAAAACCCACTTTCCGCACTTCATTTTGTAATACGCGAATATTTCCATAATTTTATTTTTTATCGTTTAATAAAACACATATTTTATCCATCATTTTAGGTATTAATATTGAACAATTTAACCCTTGTTA
>JACCDP011486516.1_pt1 | contig 18607 bp, 38 predicted proteins | sample 7445841 | NCBI WGS metagenome assembly JACCDP01 (sample SAMN15323441, study PRJNA562643) | freshwater metagenome | isolation source: river surface water | place: USA:Blue River Watershed | collected 2017-08-17
ATAATACTGGCAAACAAGCAATTAATGCTAAAGTTATAGGAAGCCACATTAAACTAAAATTTAATATTGGATCGACATATAGATCATATATTTCTTCACTTTCTCCATGAATTAATATATTTAAAAATGTTAATCCAATATAGATTAATAATCCAATTAGAATATATGTCATAAAAATATAAAAAATAGTCATTAAAATTATTTCCTCATTTTCCAAGCAAGTTTTTTTCCGAATTTGTAAAAGTAGTCTCTGAATAAATCAAATGAGAATGATTTAAGTTTTTTATTTTGTATATGTAGTTCTGGTACTATAACTGCGATAGTAATAAGAATCAATAATAGAAATCCAATTGGACCATAAAAACAAAGCAGCATGTTCCCGCGCGCAGACTGTGAGGATTGCGAGACACCACAATATCCATCTAGAAATGCAATAAGCAAATAAGTTAGATAAGCACAGCAAAGCCAAATAACAATTCCAATTAAAATATGCATAATTAATCTTCTTTCTGCTGATCAAGAGAGCATTTGATCGTGAACATAATCGCCAAGTTTGTTTAAACCAATAAACCAACATATGCCAGCAATCGGATGACAAACTGTATTATGAATAAGAAACTTTAACTTGCTAGCTAAAGTTGTTTTATTTTCATCTTCAGGCTTCCATAATCCCGCTTCCTTATAGAATGGGATCCAAATATCTTTTTCTAAATCAAAAGCCATAATTATTCTTTCTTACTGTTTTTCAGTTTATCCAAACAATCTTTGCATGTAACAAGATTTGATTCAAATGTGTACAAAGAGTCATTGTCTGCTCTATAAACACCATGAATATTTGTTGAAGCAGTCTTTCCCCAAGCAGGTGTAGTCCAAACTTGATTGCAATCAATCAAAATATCTGGTTGACTTGAATATGACACTTTATGAACAACTTGATCTAAAGCTTTTATTTGTTCAAGCTTTTTAAAATGCAATTCTTCATGAATTGAATGTCCAAATTCTTTCTTTTCTATCTCAACTATTTTATCATATGGAAGAATCCATAAATGAGTTGTTTCAATATCTTTTATATTTCCACAAGCTTTACAATACCATGGATTAATGTTTTTAACTTCATAATCCTTGTCATAGCTTAAAATTGTTTCGCATTTAACGCAAACTGGTGGTCCAAGTCCCATAATTGTTATTTCCTTTCTTCACCGATTCCAAGCAATATATTTTTCGATAGACTTAATCGATGAGTCACTATAATCGTAGTTGTTTGTTGACCAACCCTCAGAAGCAGGATATTCCCTAAGATAGACTTCAATATATTCTTTATGAAATGAAACTTCCAATTCTCCACGCTTGCGTTGCATAATATATGAAAAGTATCTATTCTTCTTAGGATTACAATTTCTAAATCCATTGGTTTCCAAAATAGAAATTAACTGCTTCTTAATTTTTGTTTCGGGTTTCATAAGTGATCAAATCCCATTTCTTTCAGATCTTTCTGATTAACAATACTCATTTTGTTGAGCTTTGTAAACCAAAAATTCATAAATTCGGTACATTCCATTCTTGTACCATGGAGCTCTAATTCCAGGCAGTAATCATCATTGCCAGAAGCAGTAATCTTTGCCCACCAATTATTTCCAGCAAGAGCTTCAACCTCTTCCTTGTTTTTCATCATACGACCAACAAATCCATGAATCTCAACGGTACCATCTTCGAAGGTTGGTGCCCAATCATCATTCGTTGGCTTGTTAATACAAAACTCTTTATGTCTGTAAAAGATTGGCATTCTAATATTATTCTTCAAATTCTTTTTCCAAGTCTTCATATGGAAGATTTGTTATTGGATTGATCATAGGTTGATATGGTTCCCAACCCATAAACTCATTTCTTTGTCTACATGCATCATTATAACTTTTTGCAAAGAAAGAATAAACAATTTTCTTATTTTCGTTTTCTTCGAAAAAAAGTTCAAGATTTTCAACTCCATCAGGAAGCATTGCACTTCATGAATCGCATTCCCAAATGTTAAATTTCTTGATTACTATTGCCATTTTATTTCAATCTCTACTTGGAAAATATTTATTCGTTTGCTTGTCAAACTTGAATTCAACGTTGTATTTTTGTCCAATAAAGAACAAGTTTCGAAATTCATTTTCATTCACTTCGAAAGTATAAACAGTCTTATCATTACCATTTACAAATTGATATCGAATGTAATATTCGTTTGAGAAAATCCAATTCTTATTCTCAATCTTATCGAGAACTATAATTGGCGCTGTAATATATTCTCTGTGTGGAATGTACATTGTGTTTTTTACTCTTTCTCTTTATTCAAGTATTTTCTGTTAAAGGCTTACCTTGATCATCGCAAGTACAAGCATAGACACGTTCTGGACCATCATAGCTATTCAAGCTTGTTGGACCATCATCACCAACCACTTGCAAATACGCATGATTCATTTCTTCATATGAATCAAAAAACAAGTAAGTGAATCCATCATGCAGAAACAAAATGTCATCTGGTAGGATTGGACAGGCTTTCTTTAGCTCTCGGGCAACACTATAGCCATCATTGGATAGATTCCATAGATTCCATGACAAATACATTCCATACTTTCCCTTTGCCTTGCACAAGAGAGAAAGAATTTTATCGAATTCACATACAATTTCCATTTTGGGTTTCTTTTCTTGTGCGAATCACATTTGCTTGTAGGCACGCATTACAGCTACTTCGAACACCTTCAAAAGTTGGTCATCTGGAAGCTTCTTCCATTCATCATTTCCAAGATAATAAATCTCTGACTTGTATTGCTTTTCTGCAAGACGCCAAGTATTGTAAAGCTTGTTATCTCGAAGATCACAAATTCGTTGAATGATCAGATCGCGCATTGTCATAATTTCCTTTCAGTAAGTCAGTTGCTTGAACCACTTATCGGTATACCATAGTGTATAGACAGTCTGACACTTGGTTGTCTTATCATGCAATGGCTTATCGAACATAGCAAAAGTAATTTCTCGTGAACCTTTGCCAATTCGGTTTACACGGTAATAACAATGTACTGTTTGTCCTAGAAACTTTGTCTTGAAACGAATTTCATCACGTTCCTTAAGCAAGGTCATTGCAGCGACCCATCGCTTGTTTCGCTTGCGATGAAATTGTGTGTTAATTTTTGAAAAATATGAGCTCATTAGTAATTCTCTTTTGCTTTCAATCTGCTTCTGGATAAACGAGATACTTCCCAGGTGAGAATTCAACGCATCCTGCATACATACGACGCCTACCGCACTCACAACGACGTTCACCAACAGTCCATTCAGCACATTCACAAAGGTTGTCATCAACCTCTACAATTGTACCATGATTTTCATTCAACCAAAATTCTACAGCCTCTTCCTCATCAGAAGCGCAAATAAGAGAATCATCATTTTCATCATACTTGGCAGTCATTTTGTTTCCTTCCTATGTCCTTGTACTTTGATTATAGCAATTATTATAGAAATTGTAAACTTGTTTCAGACACTTTTAAAGTTATACAATTTATTAAGGAAATCTGCATGTTCCGTTGCAACTTGCTTACACCATTCATTTTCTTTTTTCGAAATTGGTCTAGACCAGATTAAAGAAGTGCCTAGACTAGCTACAGACATTCGAATGGCTACATTCAGGCAATTGTCAAAATTGCCATAAAAATAATTCGGATTGTACATGTAATCCTTTACCATGCTTTCCACGTAGCTCTTAGCATAGACTGCAATTTTATTTTTCATCGAAGGAGACATATCTTTATTCCTTGTTTTCAAATCCACTCATTGACAAGCGTTCGAAGAAACGAATCTGAATACTTCTTGGTGTTCGAATCATAATACGCTTGCTTGATAGAATCCTGTACGTCAACAAACGACGTAAGATTCACACCCTTGACCGAAGAATCATACGCACGATAAACATATCGACCATGCATACAAAGCTTCTTATTCGTCTGCACATGAAGTGCAAAATCCTTCTTCGTCGCAAAAGAACCATTAAGCTTCTTAAGCTCGTTAAACTCATGATTCACATCATGACAATAATTTGCAATCTTCTCCGAGATAAGAGCAACAATCGACTTTTGATAGTCGTTCATCAGCGGAATGAAATCATCAATCTCACCAACAAGAATCAAGTTAGCAATATCGTAATGATTAAAGTCTGCGATATGCCCGCGAGCAACGTATGCAGAAGACTTAATCTTGAATCGCTCCCAATTCTTAGAGAGAACAACAAAGCCCTCATGAAGAAGAGGATCACGAGTATTCGCTAGCGCAACAATGTCGTCAAACGACTTAGAAACCAAGTCATCATAAGAAATCGCAACAGGAAGAGAATCCTTCCAAGCAGAAACAGGCTCCTCCTCACCAGTGATCATGTTTCGAACACCGATAAGAACAATCTTATAAGAATCATGGCGAACAACAACCTGATTAACAGGAGTCATAAGCTCGAAAATATACGTATAATGACGATGAAGCTTCGAATTCGTGAAGGTATCCCACGAATCAAGTCCAGTCGTATCAAGTGCAGCCTTCTCGAAAAGGGCACGAAACGTCAACGAAAGAGAATTCAATGCATTATCTGCTGCAAAACCATCGGCAACGTTCGAACCATCAGGAACGTTTCGCGTGGCAACCTGCCAACAACCAACAAACGAATCATAATAAACAATACAACACGTTCCGTCGTGCTTCTCGGTGACAGTCCACGTCTCGAAAGCATCGGATTGATTTGTTTGTCCATAGTTGAAAAAACGAATGAACGGAAAGGCAAGTACACAAGCCTTTCCAAAAGGTGCATCAACATCGATAACAGAAGAACCATCTTGACGCGTAATGACAAGTCCACGACAAAGATTAGAAACATTATTCGTAATCTTTGCCTCGAATTGATCGTAAGCAAGCGTTACAAGGTGTCCCTTGACGTTATATCGAACACCGTGAGTCTCGCGCAAGTCTGCAAGAGAATGATTCTCAAGGAACGATAGAACAGGATTTAGAACGTTGTTAATCATTGATTTATTTAGTCTCAGTCAATAATCGTAAATGATAGTATCAGGTTCGCAATGCATACTTTGCAAAGCTTTTAGAATTGTTTTCTCAGCTTCGTTAAAAGCAGAAATTTCTGCTTTTCCATTACTTTCGTAAAAATATTTGCCACACAGATTACATTTCTTTTGTGTGTCAAGTCCGATTCCAACCGAATCGGATGCATAATGCGCGCAAGGTCGATATTGCGTCAAGATTCGAAATGCGCGTGAAAGGTCCATTGTTAGTCTTTCTAAGAATATTCTTACGTTTCAAGCAGCGTTCAGCATGGATACACAATGCCAGGTGCTCTAGGAACCACTTCTAGGAGGATTCCCATCCGTTCTATATACACTATAGCATGAATATTGAAAATGTAAACTAATTTTTCAATATTTTTTTATGCCTATTTTATAGGCATATTATTACCGATAAAGCTTCGCTCGCCCTTCGGAAGAGACTGCATTACAAAGTTCTGTGAATTGCTGTGCTGTACAGGCTTGATATTACTTTCGCTGGCTTGAACCAAACCAAGTCTTTCGGCGCAATATTCACAAGGCATAATATAACGCTGATCATATATTGTTAGCTATTCATTAAATCTAGAATTCTCTTTGCTCTCTTGTTTAATCTCTTGTACTTGATACAAAAGCTCTCAGAAGAAATACCACCAAACATTTCTGCATTGGAATACAACTCAGCTAATGCGCTTAACAAGAGAGTACACAGAATTCTCTTATCTAAATTTCTTGATAAGATTTGTTCTGGTGTCTCTGCATGAAACATCATATCAAGTCCAATCAATTCTCCAATATTGGGATCGAAGCCGGACTCTATCCATATCTTCTCAGATATAGCTGCATGGTTTGGAAAATGCTTCTTTCCATTGTCATCATACGTTAAACAAAATGGCTTGCCTAGATCATGAAATATTGTATATTGCTTGATAGTCTTTCTATCATAACAATTTTCTAAAATGAGATCTCTGTTTTCTAAATACCAATTCGGCAACTTACGCATATCCGTTGTGTTGCCATCTAACAACTTTCGTGTATACTTCCAAACAGAAAGTCCATGTTGAAAGATATTCAATCCTTCTGTTTGTTCTGTTTCCTTCATCTTGCGAAGAAGAAAAACCTATTGTTCTCTGTTGCTTCTTGTCATTGTCATAATCGATTATCTCCAATTGTTATGTGTGTAATAATGTAATTAATTTTTGGTGATTCGTCTGAGGATCGAACTCAGGATTGCAATTTTAGAAAAAGTTGTTTTACCACTAAACTAACGAATCAAAAATATGATCGTACGGCTTCCCTAAACTCTTTTTTACTAAGATTAGAGAATTCTTTTCTTAACCTCTTAAGTTCTCCGAATTTTCTTTGTCTTGCACGTTTGGAATAATGTTCATTCCAAAACTCAATGTTTAATTGATACAAATGATATCCACCATAACACATTAAACCAATTGTCAATATAATTGTTATTGCATTCAATAAAGTCACTTCATATACTTCTTCATATCATTAAACTTTGCCATTTGTTGCTTGATAACATTTGCTCCAACAGCAAGCGAACCTCTAGCAGCGTCTCTACGAATTGCTTCGGCTTCATCGATATCAAAAATCTTGTAAGAGATATCCTTATAACCAAGCTTTCTAAGGCGTTCCTTAAGCTGTTTAAGGTGATCAATATTGAGGTTGGTATCTGCCACGATGACATTCTGATGATTGGCAGCAGCAAGCTCCAGAGAGCTACAATGCATAGCTGTAACTTCCTTCTCTCGCTTCCAATTCCACTTGGACCAATCAAGTGTTCCACCCATAAGCTTTGTTCGTTCATCATCACGACAAACAATAACCCATTCAGGATTCTTGGCAACAAATTCTCTTGCCCAAGTCGATTTTCCTGATGCACTTGCGCCGATACAGACGACAGCCTTAAGGTTAAAATTCATAATTTTGCTCTTTCTTTCGATTTGTTTGTTAGTATTACAAGACCATCATTAATCAACTTAATCAATTGGTCTTTTTGAATAGGTTTAATGTCTATTATCTCATATATCAAGTTATTGTCAACACAAAAATTTTCTGCTGCTTCTTTTTTAGCTAAATTATTAGCTGTTGTTTGCAATCTTAAAGGCTTAATTTCAACTATCTTTTTGTTGTTGATCAAAAAATCTGGAAAATATGTTTTTGTTTTTCCGTTGAACACGTACTTGATTCCGTAATTTTTCTTCTCTGTACAAACCCAACTATCACCATTAGGTTCAAGTACAGTCAAAACATATGTTAACTCACGCAATGAACGAAAAAACCAATTTTTATACCAACCAGAAATTCCTGCTCCCGAACCTTGTGGTGCTGGTTTGCCATACATAGGATTTCCTGTACCAGAATTGTTTTGAGAGTGTTTAGCTTTCATAGCCGCAAGTTTTTCATCTGCAACTTGCTTTCCGTATTTGTTAGTCCAGTGTTCATACAACGGCGTTTTGAAATTTGCTTTTCTTAAAACTGCTGTTATTTTTGCTTTGTGCTCTTCGGTCAGAATTCTTTGTTTTGCTTTTTCAGCTATACGCTGCATTGTTTCTTTAGTATGCTGTTTTCCTTTAAACGGATTATTTTCTTTAAGTCTTTTTCTATTACATTCTCTACACACACTTTTTCTATGGTTTCTCATATAAAAAGCAGATATCGAAATCATTTCATGATTAAGACATTTTGGACACTTGTATTTGATTAATTCTTTTGTCATGCATTTAAATATGCATGACACGAATATATTCCCTTGCACTTGCGCCGATGGTAATAACTGCTTTCATGTTGTAATTCGTCATTGTATTAAATATTCTTTTTGTTTGAGATAATTTCTTGTTCTAATTGATTTGTCAATTCCAAAGCTTCATTGTCTGTTAGATCCATTGCAGCAATTCGAACTTGCAATCTTTTATTTTCTTCGTTCTTTTGTTTTACTTCCTGTAGCTTTTCAAATTTCTTATTTAGTTCAGTTTCTCGTTGAGAGATAATCTCGTCATAATAGTTTTCAACGAGTCCTTGAAAATATTCTTTGTTAAGTTCTGCGTTATATAAATGTTCAATTAAAGTATAGAATCTATAAACGTGATCATTTTCTTTTTGTGCAAATATTGGATCAATATAGTTTGATATCTGCGACCAAAAAACAGTATGATTGTCAATCTGTAATCCAGTATCAAAATCATGTACATTAACAATTCTTTTATTTTCAATTGCTAAAATGCATTTACTTGTTTCAACGTTGTTTCGATATTTGTTTTTCCGAGTTGTTGTCATCAACACAGAGCCAAATTCTTTTTTAGATTCTTTTTTCAATTCCAGAAAAGAATATTCGTAATTCTGTTTGTTCCTAAAATATAGGAACAAACCCAAGAATGGTATCGACGCTATTGTGGCTACAAAACCACCAAACAATGTTTCAATTTGCATTAGTATCAAACACTTCTACAAGTTTATGGTTGCCTTCGCCCCAATACACCATTGGGCGTTTCATGAAAATCAATTCTAATTGGAAATTTTCTGTCAACTGATATTCTTCGACATATTCCAAATACTTTTGATTTTTATTGTGTTCGATCAAAAGTTCTTCTATTGAATCATAGAATTGATATGGACCAGGAACATAAATGATTCCATTTGTATAACGACCTACACAAGCTTGTGTATGGGATTCGTTGCCATCAGACTGAAATTGATAAACTTTCATCGATTATATCCAACAGATTGCATATTCTCAAGAACTCCCTTGAGATAAACATAAGCCTTGTTATACTTCTTCATTCGTTCAAAGTCCTTCTCTCGAAGTCCTTTGAGTCGAGTAATGTCAGAATTATCCCGAAGGTCTTCCATCTTTACTCGGATTGCATCAATATTGGAAGCAATCTTCATGATATAAGAATCGTATGATTCATCCTTGTTATGAGTAAGAAGTTCTAGAGCATCTAGAACACGCTTAGAAAAACCAAGATTGTATAGAGTTTCAAAAGTTACTTCTCCGTCAGAATCTTCTACAACGTCATGCATAATTGCCATTTGCATTAGTTCGCAATCCGTTGTTCGAAGACGTTGCATCACTCGCATAGGATGAAGAATATAGGCATTACCACCATTGTCCACTTGCTTCTCGTGAACCTTGGCAGCAAGAGCAATCGCAATTCCAGTTAGATTACTATTATTTGTGTTGTTGTTGTTGGTATTAGTCATACTTTACAGTAACACACAATATCGAAAATGTAAACTATTGCCAATATTATTCTTTAATAGTTGCAGCTAGTTCATTTGGTGTAACAGGCTTAGAAAGCCAATGACCAGCATCAGGCTGTACATGCTTTGCTCTAACATACTTTGCCATATTCATTGCAAAGTCATCATAAGCAAATTCATTCGTCATTCGAATAACGTAACCTTCCATTTCATCACCGTTATCTTTTACCTTTGTAAACAAGGTATTCTTGATAAGTTCTTCGTCGTATGTACCACGATAAAGTACAGGAACAGTTTTGAGATTTAGAAGAGCGCACCATTCAAGCGTTTCATCCCAAGAGAGACAAACATTCTTTTCATTGTCCCAAATGGAAAAGACAAAGAAATAATCTTCAAGAGATTTGTAATGAATTGAATGCAGAGCATAACAATTCTCACCACAAATGCGAAGGTGTTCGGGAAGGTCATAAAGACGTTCTCCAATCATCTGTGCAACCCAACTTCTAGAAGGATGCATTGGACTATCAAGACTTCTCGCATGAAAGAAGCCCTTATAGATACTTGTGTTTTCTCCGTCAAGCTTTTCTGTGACAACGACTTCCTTTCCATGAAAGTGATTCATGGATTCAAGAATTCTGTCGTCTGACTGCGTACCAGGACTCCAAGGGCAATGTTTAGTTTTCGGATATTTATACTTTTGAATAGACATATATGTTATTTCACAATCCGCCGATAGAACGACAACCGATAAACTCTTCTTCTGGCATCGAAGGTTCAAGCCACGAACCAAGTTCAATGGTAGTGTATTCTTCTAGATATTCGTAAGTCTCTGTGTGATAGACACCTTGCATAGTTGCAACCATCTGCTTAGTGCAATGGTAGTAACTAGAACTCTCTTCCTCTAGAGAGATCTCAACCTTATGCTTCTGTAGCAACGCATGAAGTTCCGTTAGAAACTCTCGCGCTCGCATTTCCTTAGTCTTCATCATATTTCTTCCCTCAAAAAATTACAGCGAGGAATAAAATATATCACATATTTTCAAAATGTAAACTTTTTATTTAAACAATTTTTCTTAATTATTATTGGCTAAATGAATAACTTTTTGTAAAAGGTACCGATGTTTTGTTGAAATTTCTTCATTGTTAACAAGATATCCATACAAAGAACGTATAAGATCTTCTATATTTTTATGACTTGCAACCGCATTTTCTAAATCTTCATCTGTCAGATAAGCACTAGAACGAGCAAACCCAACCAAATATCCTAAATCTGGTCCTGAAATTTCAATAATATTCGTCGAATGCATTTTTAAATTCCTAAAGCATCAAATAATTTTTTGTTGTATAATCCAAAGCAACCTTGAATGAGGGTTTCTTTAGAAACCCATGCTACTCTACCAGATTCATTGGTATGAATATTGCCAGAATAATTGTTTGCAATAAAAGTTGTTACAATATATTCGTCGTCTTGACGAATGAATACATTTTTTAAATCCGAAATGTTTAAACCAGTTTCTTCTTTCGTTTCTCTGATTGCTGCTTCCATTAACGATTCTCCTGGTTCTACTTTGCCTCCTGGCAAACCAAAATCGTTTAAATCATTTTTTCTAGAAACTGCAAGAATCTTTCTTTCTTCATTAATAAGAAGAACGGTGACGGCTTCTTTAAGCATAATATTAAATTTAATAACTTCTTTCTTCTATGATAAATGGATAACTGTTACTATTAATAGTCTTGCAATCCTCAGAAGAGGAAGAAAAATGAAAAGAATAACCTCTTAATAGATCCCTAAATCCTCTATATTCATCTGAATAACCTAAATTGAAAGAGAATCTATTTGAGAACCAATAATATCTGTGTCCTTCTAGAGCAACAAATTCTCTATAATATCTAGGATTGAATCTTACAAGTTTGCAAGACATAGTTCGTCGAGAAGATGATTGTAAACAAACTCTTTCAAGTTTAATATCGATTACAGAGACAGAAACCCAAGGTGGTGTAACATAATATCCAGGTCTTTGCAGATATAAGTTTCCACTAAATCTATTCCAAGCAATGCCAACTTGTTGATATTCAACAGAATTGAAACAAGCAAGATATATAACAAATAGAATTGTGAAAAGACTTGCTACTGATATTGAAACAAATTTATTATTGTTCATTGAACTGAATTGCCACTATCAGTTGTATTCATTTCACGAATGACAGTTAAGAATGGATAAGTGTGTCCAGCATTCTCATATGCATATGACATAAGAATTGGTTCAAGATCACCCAAACTATAGTTTTGTCTTCCATGCCAACTAATAAATTGTTGTAATCCAGCAGGATTGAATTTAACCAACTTACAATTCAAAACTCTTTGATTGGCATTGATACAAACTTGTAAAGGACGTAGATCAATTGTATTAACTTCTACGAACCAATATTCGTGAAAGATATATCCGGTTTTATTTAAGACACGAATGTTTCCTGTTCTCATATTGTACGAATAACCAATTTCATGACTTTCTACATAATCAACTGTTTGACTTTTAATATGACAACCTGCAAACATCATAATTGTTAATACAATAGCTATGACAAATAGTCGTTTCCAACCTTTTTCACTAATGCCCATGAATGGATCTTCTTCATAACTCATTTTATTTATTCCTTTATTGATATAATTTTTTAACAGGATATCATCCTATCATATCAGGAAAATAAAATAAACTTTATATTTATTTTTTCTTAGAATTTATAAAATCTTTTATGATTTGTTTATCTCTTGAAGAATTGAGCATTTTACTTGCTTTTTCAATAGGAACAAAAACAACATCTTCGGTTTCGAAGTCTGTTTCTAAGCCATCTTCTATAGAAGTCATGATAAAATAATGTGAAATAGAGCTAGTTCCCTCATATTGTCCAAGGTACGATTGAATCTTGGCAACCACTCCAGCTTCTTCTCTAACTTCTCTAAGAGCGGTTTCTTCTTTAGATTCACCAGGATCCATTCTTCCTTTTGGAAAGGTCCAAGTATATCCTCCATAACCATTAGAAGGTTTAATTAAACATATATGAATTTTTCCATTAATGTTTTTATACACAACTCCACCAGCAGAAGTCCATTTTGGTTTGTTTACCATCTCTTCTTCAAAGAATTTATTAAATTTTTGTTCATATTGTTTAAATCAAACTTCTGAATCAGAAGCTACTTTTGTCAAATCTTTTTCTTCCATTTTCTGGAGATCTGCTTCGAGTTTTTCTACCATAGCATTATAAGCTTCAACATATTCTGATGCTGGAACTAAAGTTGCTATTTCATATTCTTTTCCTTCTGAATCTGTAATTTTTTGAATTGAAGGCAAACTTGAGACTTGTTCAAGTCTCAATGCTCTAAAGTTATCGATAAGATTTGTGTCTAACAATAAACTGTATTGAATTAGATCTCGAAGCATAACAATTACATCGTCCGATAGTTTGAATATTCTTTTTGGTTTATTATCTTGTTGTTCTGACATATTTACTCCTGTATATAATGTATCTCGTCTTAGGATAGACTAAAAGAATATGAAAAAATTATCACTATTAGAAATATTTGGAACTGAAATTCCAACAACAACAGAAGAGCCAACAACATCAACAAACGAAATAGATTCTATGTCTGTTGAACAAATAGCTAAATCCATAGAAGATACTGTGGAAACAGAAGTAGTAATGCAAGAAATAACCAATTCTTCATCATTAAAGAATGAAACTATAGAAGAAAAAACTGTATTACCAAGTTCAAATAATAAAAATACACTTGGAGCAGACATTAATGAAATTCTTACAGGATATTATCTTGTAGGCGGTTGGAAAGGTTTTGCAAATGCAGTAGAAGCAAAAGCGCAAGTTGATTTAAGAAAAGCGCAAGTAACTCCTAACGAATATAATGATCAAAATGGTAGAGCAAAAGCGATGGCAAATTCTGTTATAGCGTGGGCAGCTACAAACGGATATAAAGGCAAACCAATTAAAGCTTGGTGGACAGCTAGACCAGGAGTTTTATCTTCTGCATATGGACAACCAGTAGACAGCAAAAAGAATCCAACAGACATTCTCATTAAATTCTCTGACGGACAATTTCTTGGTATTTCTGCAAAATCTACAAAAAAAAGTTCTGGAAATATTGGATTTAAAAATCCTGGCGCTGGAACTGTATCAAGAGTTCTTAAAATAGATTTGGATTCTTTATTTAAGAATCGAACTGCTATCGCAATCAAGAAATTTAAACTTCCATTAAATCAAAATGAGCGTAAAGAATTCATTAGAACCAATTCAAAAATTAAAGTTAAAACTGTTGTTATTGGACAAGAAATTCTTTCATCAATGAGAGATGCGATGTTTGCTTCATTAAGCAAAATGAAACCTTCACAATTAAGAGCTTACATATTAACATATTGGATGGATGCTGATGCAGTTGAACCAAGATATATCAAAGTAACTGGTAATGGAAATAATGGAGCTTATTCTGCTTCTATTACAGATCCATTAAGCAATGAAAAACTTCAAGCTTTATCAAGTCCAAAATTAACTGTAATTAAAGTCGGAAATGATTCCGTTGGAATCATTGGCGGAAATAATAAAAAGATTATGAAGATGCGTTTCAAGTATGAATCTGAAAAACTTGCTTCTTCTCTTAAATTATCGGGAGATCCATGGTGATAACAACAATGAATAAAAATATTCCAATATCAGGTTTTGGTTATTATCTAAGAAGACTGTCAAACACAAAAGACTTAGCTAATAGCATAAAGAGAGTTAAAGATTCTAAAGCAACTTGGATTGCTCTTATGGTTGAATCCGAAGATGGTTATGTTAACTCCAAATCAATTTTAAAATCCTATGCTGACGCCTTTAATAAAGAAGGTGTCAAAGTATGGGTTTGGACTTTTCCTGGCATTGTGAGAGCTTCTAGTGTCTCAGAAAGCATTAAAGCAGCAGAACTCGCTCATGAGTATTGTGAACATGTTGAGGCAGAAGGAATTTTGCTTGACATAGAGAAAGCATACAAAGGAAACAAGATAGCTTTAAATGCACTTGTGGATAAGACATTAAAATTAGCCAAACAAACAAAAAATATTCCTGTTGGATTTGTTTCATATCCGATTGTAGAATTTCATAAAGATATTGATTGGAATTGTTTGTCTAGATGTGATTTTGGTTCTCCAATGATATATGACACATCAAAAACAAAAGAATTGATAGATAAGTCATATAAGGGATATACGAGACATAATAAAGTATGGATTCCTTCTATGGCAACTTATGATACAGCTTCACCAGGACAAGAAGAAGTACAACTCAAAGGTGACTTAGATAGAGTATTTGAAGGAAATGGCAATAGAAGCATTCCTGGCGCTATCTTCTGGTCAGAATCAACTACCTCAGATAAAGAACGTAAAGTAATAGCAGATTACTCAGATTTCTTATTTATCAAATAATATTTAAACATTGCAGGAAAGAGCTTTAGGAGACATATTGTGAAAATAACAAAAGAGCATATAAAACAACTTATTAGAGAACAAATCGAAGAATCTTCTATATATCAATCAGATAAAACAAAGATCAAAGCTTTGGTTAAGAAAATTGGAAATGAAATAGAATTATTGACTCCTTATCAGCGTGATATGTTGTTAAAAGTTCTTGAAGAAGCTTATGAGATTGGTTACACTAGAGGCACAGAGGATGAGCGCGGGCGCACGCCGGATTGGACACCTACGGAGTTAATAAGAGAACAAATGAAACAACAACAACTTGTTTCTAATAGAAGAATGTCAGATATTGAAGCAGAAATAAATGCTGACGGAGAAACAATACATGTTAATTTTCGAGCACCTTCTTTTGCTTCTACAAAAGAAATAGAACAAATGGCTTTAGATCATGTTTTAGAAGATCCTAGTTATGGCAGAATAGTTGATGCATTTGTTCAAAGATTATTTATCGATGGTGCAGAATTAAATCTAGATTGATTGATTCAATCAAAAAAGGAACCTATAAAATGAAAATTAACAAAGAACAGCTAAAAAATCTTATTAGAGAACAAATTGAAGAAGAAGTTGATCCAGAAGTACAATGGCTTATAGATAATGGGGCTAAATTAATATCGAAAAGAAACCCGGGTACAGTTTATGATATAAGACCAGGACTGGAAGTATGGGCATTAGAACCTGGAACAAACTCAAATTATGGCATATATTTATACCGTTTTTTCGGAGAAAATTCTTCTGATTGGTATGCTAAATTTAAAATTGCTGGAGAATCAATAATCGAATCTCCACTGTCTAAGAGTGCTGAAAAAGCTTTAGCACTCTTAATGGCTAAACCAGAAATGAAACAAATTGCAGGCGCTATTATAAAAGCAAGTAGAGCTTAAACTCAATAATTCACTGTAATAAACAATTCTTTCTTAGCTTTGTTATTACCTTTACTTATTGAATAATTCACATCAACTTCATGAATGGTTGCTGAATCAAAACTAAACAAATTTCTTATTTGCTCATTATCGTTATAGGTAATGAGCATTTTATGTTTTGTTTGTTTCTTACAATCTTCTGCAAACTTTATATGATCAAAACCTTTATGTGTTGAACCTCTGTTGCCATACAAATTATCTGATTTAATGTTGTATGGAGGATCTAAAAAGATAAACACATCTTCTCCATCTTCAAACAATAACTCTTCATAAGAAGAAGAACGTATTTGACAATTTTTTATTGCTTGATTGACATTTTTAATTACATTTATATGATTATCTTTAAATCTTCCATCATATGATGCTTGAGAATATCCTCCACTTAATCCTAAACCAGAAAATGTAATTCTATTCTGAATAAAATAAGCTGCTGCCAATTCTAATAAATTTTCATTTTCATTTCTTAAAAGCTTTGCTGTTTCTATATAAAGCTTAGTACCTGTCTTTGCTATAATCTTTTGTTTATTGATTTCTTCTATCAATGAATCTGGACAACATTGTACATGTTGCCAGAAATTATAAAGCAAAAAGAAATTATCAGAAGCCTTCTTTATAAGCTTATTGTAGGATTTTTTTTGAGTTATATGAAGAAGAAAAGAACCGCCTCCAAGAAAAGGTTCTCTATATTCTTTAATAGTTGTAGTTGGAATTAATTTTTCCAACTCTTTAACTAATTTAGTTTTTCCGCCTGGATAGCGTAACGGTGATTTGATAACTGATTTATTTATTATCTTTTCAGTCATGATCCATATTAACTGCTTGTTCTGCTTCTTTTTCTTCATTAATAGAAGTTTTTAATGGAAGAACTGCCTCGCCATTCTTCCATTTCCCTATTTGTTCCTCTGAGAAGAATTGTTGAGATATTGCAATTGCTTCGTCCTCTTTGTTGCATTTATCATCTGTAATCAATGTTTGAGGACCAATATCAATGTTATTATTGCAACTCAATTCTTCTGAATCTTTTACATAACCAAGAATTGAATATCCAGCCAAATCTTTATAAGAACTTTCTCCATATGCGTTCTTATGCGTTGCAATACGTTTCATCTTATCAAACATTCTTACAAGACATAATGCATCTGTATATGCTTCTACAGGAATTCCATTTGGATAAAGAATCTTTAAGAATTCACCTGTTTGTTCAAATGAATTCCCATAAAATTTATTTTTCTCAGTAACCAAACGACCAACTTCTTCTGCTGCTAATTCGAATTTTGATTTCTTGTTTTCACTCATCTTCTTCACTCTTCTTTCTTTTCTTTCTAGTCTTTTTCTCTTCTTTATTAGTTTCTAGTAGTTTAGAAGATTTGGTGTCTTCTATAGCAACAACTTCATTATTGCCAAATTTTGGTTTTGGCAAATTTGCATAATTTGCATGATGTTGCTTTAAAGTTTGTGTACTTCTTTCAAGAACAATGTTTTCATATTCATCATGACATTTTTTGTCACAATGAAAAAAATAATCATCTACATCATTTTTGAATCCAATATATTTGTTGCAAAATCTGCAATGCATTATATCTGCTGTTGTCATAATTTATATTTCACTTTCATCAATTCCATAAAAATTGTCTAATTTTTATTAGTCTAATTAACATTTCTTGTTCTTTGTCTGAGATTTCTTGTGTATATTTCGCATATTCTTCATCTGACATTTCGTAGAATTTATTATCATCTTCATTTTTGTTGTACTTTTTTTCAGTCCACCACATATAAAGTTCTAATATTTCTTTATATTTGTCTGCATGATTAATTAAATTATTGCATGTGTAATAATTAATTTGTTGAATTAATGCTTCTATTTCTGATGATTTATGAGTCTCTTCAATAAAAATAATGTTTGGATTTCGATTCTTGACAAGAAAATCATGATGAATTGATTCTGCATTTGCCTGTACAAATTCTTCCAATAAAGAAAAGCATCCATATAACATTCTTGTATCTATGTCATAATAGTTTGGTTTTAACTTTGTATCAATTATGTTATATCTATGCTTTTTAGCAAATCTATGCAAGAAAAACCATTTAATGTCTCTCAAAATCCATCTGATTTTTGTGATTAATCGATCAACCAAATTATATATAAAATAAGCAACTGGACGGTCGGATTTTGTTTGAGCAATCCATTTGTCCCATTCTTCAAATGACCGAGATTGATTAAATCCTGGCAAATATCTTAATTTAGATCTGAAATACATTTTACTAATAAAATTTGACATAGCTTGTTTCATCCAATTAAATGTTTATCATTCTTGTGTTCAAGAATAAACAGTTTAAACATTTCAAAGAAAGTATTTCCTAAATACATATATTCTTTGTGAAAGAGAACCCATTGTTCATCAGGACCAACAATTCCTGCTTTCTCTTTAAAGAAAACTATGGATCCAATTTTATATGTTCTTATTTGATTTTCTTTGCTCATCATCATAATAAATCTGCATTATATCCAAATTCTAATACGTCTTCTGAGATAAATTTCCAATAACGTTCAAATTCTTTTTCAGATAAATTTGTTGTAATTTTTCTTTTGGTATATTCATGTTCTGATTCCGAATTCAATAATTTTGTAAAATTTGTTTTTTCTTTAAGTTTTCTTTCAATATATTCAGAAGTAACTCTTATATGAAAAAATGTAAAATCCATAAAAGTCAATCCATTTTCATATCTTTTTCCATTTAAATTGCAAACATATTGTCCGTTTACATGTAACATAGTATCACAATAAAGATTTGTTGTTGTGCTTTCATCAATTGGAAGTATTCTCACTTCAATGAAGTTATACATCAAATCTCTAAGAGAGACTTCATCTATACGAAAC
>JACCDP010058807.1_pt1 | contig 18606 bp, 14 predicted proteins | sample 7445841 | NCBI WGS metagenome assembly JACCDP01 (sample SAMN15323441, study PRJNA562643) | freshwater metagenome | isolation source: river surface water | place: USA:Blue River Watershed | collected 2017-08-17
GAGCAGTTAAATGCAAACTTTATAGTTCCAAGTGTCTTTGATCAAAGTGTGGTACAGAAGGTAGCAGCAGCAGTTAAAAAAGGAGGCTAAAGGTAAATGTCTAACTTTGCTGCATCCTTTGATACTCAATTATCACCAGTTGCTCCATTTCTTTTTTATCTAGTAATTGCCATCATAATCTTTATTGAAACTGGCTTACTTATTGGTTTTTTCTTGCCAGGCGACTCTTTACTATTTAGCGCAGGGCTTGTGGCTTCTGCAAGAGATGATATAAATATTGTCATCTTGATCTCAGTTATTTTCTTAGCTGCCTTTATTGGCGATCAGGTTGGTTATGTCATTGGCCGAAAGCTAGGTAGGCCATATTTAGAGCGCAAAAACTCACCCAGGATGCAGAAAATGCTGGCTAGATCTGAGCGGTTTTATGAAAGATATGGCTGGTGGTCAGTTGTTATCGCTAGATACATCCCTTGGGTTAGAACGTTTGTGCCACCAATTGCCGGCACAGTAAAGATGAATTACTACAAGTTTTTATCGGCGAACGCACTTGGTGCTGTACTTTGGGGAATTGGTATCACTCTATCAGGATTCTATGCTGGATCAATCCCATGGGTAAAGGAATTTTCTTACATCATTGCTTTATTTTTTATCTTAGTGTTTTGCACTTCTTTGGCTAAAAACTTTATCAAAAAATAAATTTAAGTTCTCGCATAGTGTAACAAAAATCAAATTATATGTTAAAAGTTGATTCTATGCATAAAATAATTATTGACAAAATTAAAACCACAACGAAATTGGAGTTTTTCTTTCCTCAACAAAAAATTTAGCATCGGTATAGAAGCTGTCATTAGTAAAATTAGTTGATGAAATTTCTTCGAATACAGTATCTTTTATCGCTAGCATCGAGTGCTTGCTATTTCTTGGTATTACCAAAACGTCACCAGGTAGTAAAGTCTTAACTTCTTTATCCAACACTACCTGAAGTTCTCCAATTAATATTATGAAAGTCTCCTCTTTCAACTTATGAAAGTGTTCTGGGTGAGATTGATCCTTAATCATAACAACTAATTTTTTTGCATACTCTCTATTTAAAAGAGGTATCAGAATAGCGCCTATTTTCTCAAACTGATCAATTCCTAAATGATGCGAAATTTCAACATCAAGATTTGTACCCAAATTTAATCCTGCTGCAGACAAAAGTTCACGAGTTTTAGATAAAATTTTTTCTTTCAAGCTAAATTTGTCTTCGCGGACAATGAAGTTCCTTAGTATAGGTGAGTCCTTGGATATATTTCGTAAAGCAACTAAATTTGCCCTGATGGATATTTCACTCGATGTATAATGATTTTCTAAAGTAGGGAAAGCAGAATAGGTATTTTGGTTATCGAGTTTCTGACCTGCTGCTATATCCCTGGAAGCGTACAATCCCCTTTGAAGTTGAATCAAAGTTTTCTTTTGCTCTTCTAAATTAGTAGAAAAATTTTCATCTTGAAGTTGTTTAATTGACTCAGTAAGACTTTTCAACCAATTTTCAAAAATATCCTGATTGCTTGAATACTTATTTATCTTTACACCTTTTTTTTCTTTCGCATAATGGCGCTCCAATATTTGTGCCCCTGCCGCTAAAGCCAAACTTCCAGCTAAATTATTTTGAGGATTTTCATGAGTGCTGTATCCTATTGGCACTCTGTATTTTTCTCTCAATAATCGAATTCTCTGCAAATTAAGCGCTTCATCGCTTGTCGGATATAATGCAACGCAATGCATGAGGGCAAAATCTGCTCTCCTATGCTTTAGAAAAGATACTACTCTTTCAATTTGATAATCTGTCAGTCCCCCAAGTGACACTATCATAGGCAAATTTTGAGAGACACAATTTTCCAATAAATTCCAATCATTCGCACATACTGATGCAACTTTCAAGAAAGTATGACCATGCTCAGTAATTTTATTAGTAGAGTACTCATCAAAGGGTGTGGCAGCGGTCATCATCCCTAATGACTCTGCATATTTTGTAAGGTTAAAATAGTCATTGAATTCTAATCTCGTACTTTCAAATCTAGAGACATATTTGTGATTGGTAGCACCCCGATAATTACTATGTATATAGGTATCAAGATTTCTATATTGAAATTTTGGAATAATTTTTAAATTATACTTTTTTTGAATTTTTGAAAGTTCTGCAATCATTTCCTTTGCTAATTCTACATCGCCGGAGTGATTGTTTGCTAAATCTGCAATTATTAAGGGATAATTATTTTGTAATATTTGCGACAATTGACTCATACAATTACGTTATACTAAATATGGTGGGAAATCCAATACTTTACTTAATTTTCTACATAAATCTAAATCTTCCTGTGTGTCAACATCAAAGTCGCTCCATTTTCCTGTGAAAGCGGGCTCAGTAACACCACAAAATCTAGTTTTTTCTTCAAGAAAACTTCTGGATTTAAAAAGATAAAAAGATCCCGTTTCTACTGCTGTTAGATTTCTAAGTTGCCTTGGAAGGCGAGCACTTCTTTCATGGTTTTTTGGGACCCAAATATCCTCTAACTCCCAAATAAATTCATTTTTCTGAACTGCAGAAAACATAGAATCGATTGATTCGGATTTACGTAGACGATTAATTGCAACCCTAAGACTATTTAAATCAATAAAAGGACTTGTTGCTTGTAATAGAACGATAATCCCATCAAATGACTCTATTTTATCTAAGACTTCAAGAATAACAGATTCCGATGATGCTAAATCTGTTGAATTCGTTTCACTTCTAGCAAGGATAGTGATTGGATAACTTTTCAAGGTTTCTGATATTTCAGCGTCGTCGGTTGACACAATAGTTTTACTATCTGGAATTTTTAATGCACTAATAACTGCTCTTTCAATTAAAGTTTTACCATTGATATATTGCAAATTCTTTTTCGGTATAGATTTGCTACCCCCCCTAGCAGGTATTATCGTCAGTATATTTTCCATATATTTAAATAAGATTTTCCGTATTGCTTAAAATAATATTTTTAATATTGGTGTCGATCTCAAGAGAATTTATTTGCTCATAAGTATTAGATAGTTCTTTAATAGTCGCATTAATATCTTGATGTGGCTTTAATACATTGGGCAATGGAAAATCACTTGATTTATAGAAAATTTCATAATCAGATAATTTAACTTTGCCCAAATTATCATAATCTCTAAGAATATTTGATAAGTTATAACTCAAAATAAAGTCTCCGGGTTTCAAAAGCTTGACAGTACTAGCGCTGTCATGCACTTCAATAATTTCATTTGTAATTTGGTCAAAGTTGGCATAATAGTTACATAAGAGATTTTCAATATTTTCAAATTCTTTTTTTGATATAATAAGCCTTTTAAATTTAGATTTTTTTCCTGTCTTAATTTCCGTTATCAATTTATGAAACCGTTCTTGTGTAGCAAATTTCTGATGGTACTTTGAAATTGTGTTGTAATCACTTAAGTGTTCCCAAAGACTACTTGTTTTTGACTTAAGAATACTTTTTATAGATTTTTGAAATCTCTTATTATTTCTATCATTTAATTCAATTGCTATATTTTTGAAGTAAAACTCTATTTTTTCTTCAATACTATTCCTAAAAAGCATTTTTTCATTTATAATTAACAAATCGCAATTGGTCCTTAGAAAACACGAAACAGCATCAAGCTCATCTAACACAATTGGCTCATCGTTATCATTAAAAGAAGTATTAATTAACAATCCAAATCCACTTTTTTCCTTCATGAGAAGAAGAAGTTGATAAATTATTCCACAATCTTTATGGGCCACCTGAACGCGGGCAGTGTTATCATAATGGACTATTGCTGGGACTAAATGTGACGCTATCGGTCTAGTCTTAACTGCGTATGACATGTATTCGTGATTATTATGCAAACTATCAAAAAACATACTAAAATCCTCTTGCAAACATATAGGTGCAAATGGTCTGTAAGCCTCTCGATGTTTAATTTTAGTATTTAAAATCTCTTTCATTTTTGGAGAATTTGCCTTTGCAATAAAAGATCTATGGCCTAACGCTCTTGGGCCATATTCAAAACCCTGCCACATAATGGCTATGCAAGCATCTCTTTCAAGCTCCGTTATTACTGAATCCAAATTTAAAGTTTGCCAAGGTAAGGATTTAAGTGTAGGAGATTTATAATTGGGTACTGCTTTTTGCGGAGCGAATTTGGGGTGCTTGTAACTCTTCAACAGGATTTGCCATTCAGAATTTGAGAGATATTGATGAGCTGCGCTAAATACTAGACCAACCGCCAGACCACTATCTGCACTATCTGGAAATACATAAATAGAATCAAAAATATTACTGCTAGCTAAAATCTCATTCATAACACAATTGAGTGCAACTCCGCCAGAAATACATAACTTTTTCTTACCAGTTATTGCTTTAATCTCCTTGGATAAATGAATTAAACACTTTTCTAATTCTTCTTGGATACAAAATGCTAGATATGCTCTATAATCACGGTATATGTCCACCTTTTCAAAATTTTTAAAGTTAAAATCTGTTAATAAATATTTGTTTGGCGATCTATTTACTACACTTGAGTAATCTACAGAAAGTGAATTATAAACTCCTTTAAAATTCACCTGTGGATATAAATTAGACGAACTTAGGTCCCTACCATATGGTGCTAAACCCATAGTTTTGCCCTCTTCACCAACCTTGAATCCAATTAATTCTGTTACGAGACTATATAAAGAACCTATTCCAGGGGTAGTTTGAGTAAATATTTTTTCCAATTTTCCATCTGAGGTCACAAATACAGAATGGGTACTCTGTAAAGAACCCAAACCGTCTATTGCTAAAAAAGCACAGTCTTCGAATCCTGATCCTACCCAAGCTGCCATTGCATGAGCGTAATGATGGTCTACGCATTCTGAAATTTGGTCTGGCGTTAATTCTATGTTATTCCGAATAAAGTCGCCAACCAAGTGTCTATAATTAGATGATGTATTTACAAATGACTTATTATCCATAAAGTCCGTAACCACTTGATCAACTTCAGAAATTTTGATTTCAAAATAATCTAAACATTCTGAAATTGATCTGGTTGGAAAATGATAACTTTTCTTCTTTCTACTTAGCATCCCCTCTTCAAAATGCACAAAATCACAGTGGATTGTTCTAGAGCTTTTCCTTACTCTTAATATTGCGGCAGACGGGTCATGGGAGCTATAGGACATAAACCCCATAAAATATTTTTCCGAGCTATTTTGTTTCGGCATGTAAACCAGTATAGTGGATAAAATATGCCATAAAGGCTTCTGATGGATAATCAAAAAATTAATTTTTGTGCTGAATTTTAGATTTGCAATCAAAATGCTAGAAATACTATAAAAAGTTAAATTAGAATTTGAAGTATAATTCTTTAGGTATAAATTTGATTAACATCATTCAACGTTAAAATTTAATTTTAAGACCAGTATAGACTCATTGACATACAATTATAAAGCTTATTGAATTAAACGTCTAAGAATATCTATTTTGATTCTTTCAAATAGAAAATCTATTTAGTACCAATACTTCGGGAAGAAGTGCATAAATTGGATTCAGACTAAATAAAATTCTCAAATAGATAGGATCGTTACCCTTCAGATTTTTATAATTATAAATAGGCCACTTAATTTGTGAATAAAACTTATGAATAAAAATAGTATTGGTATTTAGTCCAGAATAGTCTATAGCACCTGAATGAAATTTCCTTGTTTTATTGATTTTATTTTCTCTAAGAACATTAATTTTACCATTTCTCTTTTCCCCCTCTAAATGACCAACAAACTCATAGTTATTTGATTTCGCAAAATCGAGACACCTCTCTAGTTTAAGGGGTAGCATATAATCATCATCGTCTAGGTAAGTGAAGAAATCTCCAGTCATTTTTTCTAACCCTAAACTTCTTGATTGACCCCCTGATACTGCCCAGTTTGCCCAATCACCAGTAACCTTACCCCGAAGCGAATTATGGATTAATTTTATTCGCTTATCTTTAAGCTTTTTTACTGCCTCAGTTAAACTTGGCCTAATCGACTCAGACACCAATATTAATTCAAAATTAGTATAAGTTTGATCCAACACGCTTTTTACAGCAATTAAAATGGTGTCTACCGATCTTGAGACAGGGATGATAACTGAAATCTTAGGCTTTTTCTTTTCATAAACTGACCAATGCTCAAGGGAATTTCTTTGGAAATTTAACTGACTTAAAAGTAGAGATAAACTATGCCCCTGCAGTTGCAATTCAAAATTGTCATAGAGTAAGCCTACCGTGTTTTCAGTTCTAGCCACACGTCCCAATATTTCTTCAATAGTTAGACTGAGTTTTTTGTTAAACATTATATCGTTAGCCTACCACATTCTTATTTTACGAGTAAACATCCTTTAGTTTTAACTACTGGTAACATTAGATAATGAAAAATGTATTAATAATTGGAGGCAATTTAGGCACCAATAAGAAAATAGAAAATTTAAACTTTACTAACTTGCAATTATTATTTAATATCCTCACCACTAGTTCTAAACAGATTTTTCAGTTTGATAATGGAGCTCAACTAGTAAATAGGTTGTGTAAAATTTTCGAAGATCCAAAGTTAAAGTATACCTCTGAGATTTTTTTTATTTCAGAAATATCTAGAAGATTATTTTCAAGTTCATCTCTACGAATTAGATTAGGAGTTGCACTTTTCGGAAATCAAAGGCCTAGGGGCTATGCTAATTTTTTATTATTTGTGAAGCATATTTGCAAGTTAAAAACTGTAATATTATTTCTGGCTTTTTTATATGGGTTTTTCAGATTACCTAGATTTATAATTCTTAGTCTTTTTAGATTAAGAAACAGTTGTCTCTACGATTTTAAAAATTTGCTTGAAACACTTAAAATTTCAAAACTTATTTTATTAACGTCAGGGTATGACAATATTTCCTTCTTAATTCAACTAATTCAAAGGGATTTACCAATTGAATATTATATGTTGATTGATAATTGGGATAATCCTAGCTCAAAATCAATTATTCCGAAAATATATCACAAAATTGGAGTTTGGAATGCTCAGCAAATAGATGAAATTAAGGTTGTGTCAAAACTTGATAATTCTAAATGTAAAGTTATAGGTTCGATCTATGCAGATAGAGTTTATAGTAGTTATCGGGCAAATTTGAAATATAAACCTGCTAATAGAATTAATCATATTAAAAAAACCTTACTTTTTATTGGACAACAAAATAAATCAGAAGAAGCATTAGAAGTGGTGAATCTATCTAAATTTATTAAGAGTAAAAATTCCACCTATGATGAACTTGTTTATAGGCCTCATCCCATTAGTGGACAGAATCAAAAAATTATGAGAATTGGGAAGTGGGACTCTATGGAAATAAAATTGGATCTTAGAGACGATATTGATCTGCGTGAATATGATGGAATTGTATGCCTACCAACTACCATGTTGTTTGAAGTAATAATTTCGAAAGTGCCCACAATTATTTACACTCCGCAACATAAATCGTATAGGAGAGATCCGTTTACCATGTGGAAATACATGCATTTTAAACCCCTTAAAAGTGAATTACCATTTCCATTGGTGACTAATTACAAAATGCTAAAAAACACGCTCAAGAATGAAATTGTTGCTCCTAAAAATTTTAATCAGGAGATCTTAAATTCCTTATTTCCAAAATTTGAAAATTCTTTCGAAGATCGAATAATAGATTTGCTCTTGTAAACTAATTCGCTGTGGAATTCAGATTGGGCTAAGGTTTTAATTCTGGGAAAATATTTAATGAATCCTTGCAATACACGTTTGTTTCATCGAAGATAAAATCTACTTTATTATCGAGTAGCGCATCAAAGGCCTGCTCTAAACACTCAATAATAGGCTCCTCATGGGAATTGAAACTTGTGTTCACCAATACGGGGACTTTTGTCAATTTTAAGAATTCTTGTAAAATTTTGAAAACTACCGGGTTAGAGTATGAATCTAAAAACTGCGGTCGAGCTGTTCCGTCGACATGAATAACTGCCGGAATTTTGTCTCTCCAGGTATTTTGCACATTGCATGTTATCGTCATATATTTAAAAGGTTCTAATGAGCCAAATTTGTCAAGTTCAAATATATCCCTTGCGAACTCATGTAATACGACTGGAGCAAACGGCATAAATTCAGTTCTTTTTAGTCGTGAATTTAATTCCAGATTTATTTTATGGTCAAATGGTGATGCTAAAATTGATCTATTACAAAGTGCACGGGGCCCAAATTCCATTCTACCGATAAAACTACCTCCAATTAGTCCACTTGCCAATAATTTAGAAATATGAATACAAAGATCAGATAAGTTTGAAAATTTAAAAAATTTTAAGCCAACTGGAACCGTCGCATTTGATTTACTGGAGAGTCCGAGGTACATATCACTAAATAAATTCACCTGACTTAGCTTATTTTTATCGCTTAGATATCGCCAAACCCCACCTGCCGCTAAACCACCATCACCCATATTTGGAAAAATAAAAACTTTATCGACTTGAGGTAATTCGGCAACTCGTTGATTGACTTTTACGTTTGAAAATACACCACCTCCAAAAGTTAAATTTCGTATGTTTGTTTTTCTTATCCAATACTCAATAAATTCGCAAATTCTCACCTCAATTACCTCTTGGATTGCATATGCCAAGTCAGCATAGTTAGGTGACATTGAACTCGCAGTTTCAATTAATCTTTCACGTGCAGAATCATTGGTGTATGAAATAAATCCTGTTTTGTTCAACATTATTTTTATAATCGACTTTAGCTTGCTTCGATTTAAATCAACTCTTGGCACACCATTGACTATATTGATTGAGTTGAATAAAAAAGTGACTATAGCACTATCGCTACCCAAAGCAGCTAGTCCAGTAATTTTTCCCTCATGTCTATTCTTTTTAAAACCATATTTTTCAGTAACTACACTATAAACTAATCCGAGACTGTCAGTCCCGGGTATTCTAGCAAGGTCGCTTACAAATCCGTTTTGCGAAAATAATTGAACCACCCCAGATTCATCATCTCCAAGTCCATCCAATGAAAAAGATAAAGTTTCTTTGCTTTTATTTCTCCATGGGGCTCCGAATGCACCAGAGGCGCTGTGTGCATCATGGTGCGAGAGCCAAATGATTTGTGATTGATCCAAATTCAAATTGTTTTTTAAAAATTTTAATCTAATTTGATGTTCAACATAATTCTTTGAATCATTTGAAAAATTTTTGCTCGCTAGCTGTATCGAGTGCAGGTCTCCAGGAGGAACCTTATTGATCTCATTTGGCCAACCTGGATATGACGGGGGATTAAAATATTGGTACCATTTGGAAAATTTGCTTTCAAGTGGGCTACGATGAGAGCCAATTACAACCTGACTAATTTCAAAGATTTCATTTTTTTTCAACTCATCAAATCCAGCCTCTAAAGCATGTATGGGAAAACTTTGTTCGTTTTTCCTCCTTGTAAATCGCTCTTCCGCAAGGGCAAGCAAAATTCTTCCATTCTCGTCATGGAATGTACATGAACTATCATGAGATAAATTCAGACCAACAACTATTTTTTTCACCATGATTGAATTGTAAATGATAATATACAGAAATTGCTGGATTGCAGTAGAATCAATTATGGCGAAAATCGAGACTTACTATAGTGAATTAGAGCTTGACGATCAAAAATCAATTAATTATCGACTTAATTCCTTTTACTCCAAAGAACCAGAAATGCTTAAGTTTTTAGCTTTTTATTCAAAACATGACATCGATTTATTTTTTGATATTGGTGCAAATATCGGTCTATATTCAGTATACTGGGTAAACCTTAATTTAAAAAATAAAGCATTTGCCTGTGAACCTGCTCAACTAAATTACTTAATTATCAAAAATCTTATTGTAAAAAACACAAAACTAAATATTGAAATCGTTACAGAACCTTTGAGTTCTGAATGTGAGTATGTGGCAATCCTGGATCAAGCCTTGGTACCTGGAGAATCAAAATTTCAAATTACATCAGAGCAATCTAATAGAACAGGATTAACTACCTATACTATTGATCATCTAGTCACCAAATACCAAGTCAATCAGCCGTTTATACTAAAAATTGATGTAGATGGAAAAGATTTTGACATTTTAAAAGGAGCCGCCTCTGCTCTTTTCAATAAAAAAATAGCTGCCATCAATATAGAACTCAATCTAGATCAAATAAAAACTGTAGATAAATTTTTAGCAAAATTTGAATATTATCCTGATCTAAGATTTAATTGGTTGCCAAATAATTCGCGATATTGGAGAAAAAATAAAAATAAAAAGCTTATTAATAGAATTTACTGTTTAAAAAATCATCAAGCTAAATTTAGGGTAAAAATTATTTACTTTATTTTTTATGGATTCAAAAGGAATAATATTGTCATAAAAAATTATTTTATTTACAAAATATTTCAAATCAAAAGAAAACTAAAATAAACTATGGGTAAAATCTTATGTTTTATAGGTACCGAAAAAAGCCTATCAAATATTTTCAAGTACGATTTTTTCGAAAAACTATTTAATGATGAAATAGTAATAGTAACTACTTCAAAAATCGCAGATCAATTCAAATCCAGAATAAAATTGATTAGTTACTCTTCTAATTGGTCACCAGTTGACATAGATACTTTCAATCTTCATCTATTGTTTAGAAATTTTTTCACTAGAAATAATATAGCATTAAATTATGAACTTAGAAACAGAGTGTTTGGTCCGTATAAGATTAGATCAATTAAAATAGCTTTGTATGCGCTTAAATATTTTAAAATTTCTATATCGAGAATTAAGTGGATTTTCCTCTTTAAAAATCTATTCAAATCTTCCCATCAAATTCTTTTGGGTTTGAGAGTATCGGGAAAAATTAATCAGGGCGACTACTCGTCACTATATAGAATATTAACGGAAAATAAAATTACAACTGCTATTGCAATCACACCATTTCGAGATCCGAAAATTTATGATTTAGCACAAGCATGTCATGACTCAAATACAGCTATACATATTTTGACTGAATGTTGGGATAATGTTTCCAGTGGGTATGGAATACCGGATAACATCACAATGTTACATCTATGGTCAAAACAGCAATTACAAGAAATTTCTAAGTTTTATCCTCAATACTATAATAAGTCTGAAATAATTGGTTCATACAGAAGAACTTACTCTCAAGATTTTCGAGGAAAAACTCACACACATGGTAATGAATTCAATATTTTATATTTGGAGGGTTATTTTTATGAAAATTTAAATTATACAATTAACAAAATCTTGGAAGCATTAGTTGAATCAGGTCTAGTAATAAAAAATAATAAAATAAACTTAGTAGTGCGTAAATATCCACTAAAAAGACAATCAGTAAATTTACCTGAAGAAAATAATTGGATAGGTCCAATCAAATTGAATCAATGCACTATTGACGTAAGTGAATCTAAGCTCAGTAATTTAAATGATGAATATCAAAATTCAGACTTAGTCTTTTCTGAATTGACTACAGCTGGTTTGGAAGCTCAGTTTAGATGTATTCGAACTTATTTTATAGGATCACATGCTTCACCTAGATTTTTGGATTCTGCAGCCGGTTATAACTTCCCGTTTGCACAACCGATTAAGAAAAGTAAAAATTTTTTCAATTTAAGTATAAAAAAGGACTTCTACAGGCTTGTAGATTCATTAACCAATTTAAGTTTGAATGACTTAGGTTTTCATAAGACTTTAGATTACATAGAAAATATCAATTTTTATGCAGAACCATTTGATTTTGCCAAATGGAAGAGTTTAATCAAAGCCTCGAGTGAGTAAATTTGTGTCTTATTTTAATTAATAATTTATATAAATTTTATTCTAATATTTATTTACATTTAATTGTTTAGAATTAATCATTACATTGAACTATGAGTATTTGTAATATCTTAATATTTTATTAATGTAGATTTACCAATTAGTATAAGAAAATAATGGCAAACATTTAATTACAATGTATGGTGCCAATTAAATTATAAATTGCGCGCCCGCAGGGATTCGAACCCCGAACCTTCTGATCCGTAGTCAGATGCTCTATCCGTTGAGCTACGGGCGCCATTTATAAAGCATGTGAGAGTGTAGCGATTTATTTGGAGGTGCCCAAACTTATAAGGTGATCCCAATTATCAACTTTAATTCTTGGCTTGCCAGCTAACTGTCCAGCAATAACCTCTGATGCATTAATTTTTTCCCATCCAATCTGGTCTACTATTAGATGGCCAGATTTTAGTATATTATCAATACCTGTAAGTCCCTTTGGTGCTTTCAAATTCTTAATTATTAATTCAACAACATGTAAAGAATCGCTTTTATTTGTTCCAATTAAGCCAACAGGACCACGCTTTGCCCACCCAGTTACATAAATATTATTTTCTACATGTCCTGCTATATTAACAATTCTGTCATTCTTAACTTTAATACCCGAATATCCGGCGACATCATACCCAATTGCAGTTATAACTAATCCCGTTTTAATTGAATAGGTATTTTCTGTTTGAAAAAGTTCTCCATCCTTTAACTCATTTTCAGCAAAGACGATTTCTTCTACTTTTTTATTCCCAATTATTTCGATTGGAGAACACAAAAATCTTATTTCTAGATTTTTTGCTACATCTTTTTTTCTGAGAGTTGCAATCAACCTCATAGTCTCTAAATTATTTTCTATATCTTTTTCTACTCCAGCCATGACACTAACTCGGCAATAAGCTTTTTTTAATTCTGACTCATCAATAGAAATGTTAGTATTCATTAAGTTTGACAGAGTTCGTAATTCAGTTGTAGAAAAAGCTGCATGCTCAGGACCGCGCCTAGCGCAAATTATAACCTTTTTAATTCTACTAGATTTCAACATACCAAGTGCGTGATCTGAAATATCAGTAGTTTCCAGTTCGTCCGGATCCGTGCATAACATTCTGGCTATATCCAGGGCAACATTTCCTGCACCTATTACTACTGCAGTATCGGTATTTAAATCCACTTTTGTCTTCGCAAAATCTGGATGAGCGTTATACCATGGAACAAATTTAGCTGAAGAGATACAATTAAAGAGATCTTCGCCCTTAATTCCAAGCTTTTTTTCTGCAGAGCACCCCGTAGCAAGTATTACCGCATCATACGCATCACGTAAATCTTTCAATGATATATCTTTACCTAATTCAACATTGGCAAATAATCTAAAATTACTTTCTCTGGCGATTTTTTCAAATACTTTGGAAACAGATTTGATTTTTGGATGGTCAGGAGCTACTCCACTTCTTACCAAACCCCAGGGGGTAGGAAGTCGTTCTATCATATCTATAGAAAATGAATGAGTTTCATTCTGTGCTTTTTGAAAAGCCTGAGCTGCAAAGTAACCGGCAGGACCAGCACCGACTATTGCTATTTTGTATTTGGGCAACCTGACCTCCAATTAGTTATTAGAGCCTAAACTCTTATCATGCTCTTCATATTTTGAAGCGGAGACGAGAGGATTTGAACCTCCGAAACCCTTTATGGGTTAACCTCATTAGCAGTGAGGCGCACTAGACCAGGCTATGCGACGTCTCCAGTGCGACAATAGTCTAGCCTAAGCATCTTCTATTCCTGCCTGCTTTTGTCCCTTATCGATTTTCCATGCAAAAGCTTTATCGCCGTTCAAATAAAATGAAAAACCATGCCCTATATCAACAACTTGTAGATCTGGAAAATTTATATAATGCATCCAAATCGCTTTAGATGTGGGACCAATAGAACTCAAAATGATCTTTTTATGTCTGGTGTTACGAGACCTCCATACATCTATTTTATCTGTAATAGTTTCAAAGTCATCATATGCATCTTTTGATTTACATTGTATATATTGCGTACTAGGTGGACATACTGATAGATAATTTTTATCACTAGCAAGTAGAAGTACTGACTTATTCTGGCAAATCGAATTTAAAAAAAATGGGAATTTTTCTTTCAATTCATACAAAATCGTAGTCTCAACAAATAATTGTTGAATTCTTGGTTTAAACTTTGCACACCACAAAATTCTAGTACTGAATAAAATCTTAAAAAATCTCACATTCCACCTCCTATCCCAAATTTTTGAATTATATGCCCAAGAAATACCATAGATAGTGTTGAGATCAATTTCCTGTAACATATTATTTAAAACAATTTGCAGATTTTTATTTAAAATTTGGTAACTTATGCTTTTCCCTCTGGCTATAGCGGTTTCTCCATCACCCCAGCGAACAAGTGACTTACCGCTAATTAATAAATTTTCCAAATCGCTCATGCCCATCATTTTGAGTCTTGGCCCAAAAATTAAATAGTGCCATCGATACCATGGAACGGAAAAAATTAAAGATAGTAGTTTTGCGGGGGTCGGAGGCCCTATTCTATTCAATTTATCTCCCTAAATTTGATTCCTAAAGTTTAAGCTAGTCTCTGAATTTGTAAAGATATACTAAACTTCGGAACATAAATTTTAAATCATGCTACTCGAATTTAAACTCATTTTAACTTATTAGAAAATCTTACCTAAAGAAATAAGGTGACTGTAACTGAATAATAGATAACGTTGCAGTTTGGCGATTATTATAGGTTAAAAATTTTCACAGGTCACATTAGATTTGCTCCTGCCACCGTATGTGCGGGCTTAAAAATAACCATTAGTACATTCAGCAGTTTAGTACTTTCTAGTGTAGTGTTTCGGATATGAGGCAGTTAACTTTGGACGGTCATTTGATAAATGATTACTCAGTCCCGTTTGTAATTGCTGAAATTGGACATAACCACCAGGGAAATCTGGAAACAGCTTTAGGATTAATTCAGGCGGCTGCAGAGTCAGGAGCAACTGCAGCCAAATTCCAAAAAAGAAATAATAAAAAACTTTACGTGCCATCAATGTACAATGAAATTTATAACAGTGAAAACTCATACGGACCAACTTATGGTTTGCACCGAGATGCACTCGAATTTACTGAAAATGAATATAAAGTGTGCATTGCTGAAGCTAAAAAATGTGGTATTAGTTTTTTTGCAACAGCTTTTGACTTTGATAGTGCAGATTTTTTGCAAAAATTAAATATGCCAATTTACAAAATCGCTAGTGGGGATTTGCAAAATATTCCTTTGCTAAAGCATATTGCAAAGTTCGACAGGCCAATGATAATCAGCACAGGTGGGGCAACTTTTGACATGATAGATAATGCTGTTAAAGCAATCCAAAATTTTCATAATAATTTTGCAATCTTACAATGTACTGCGAGCTATCCAGCTAAATTTGAAAAATTAAACCTCAATGTAATTACTACGCTTCGCGAAAAATATCCAAATAATGTCATTGGATTTTCAGGTCATGATAATGGAATTTCAATGGCTGTAGTTGCATATGCGCTTGGTGCTAGAGTAATAGAAAAGCATTTCACGCTTAATAGAGCCATGAAAGGTACAGACCATGCTTTTTCTCTTGAGCCCTTAGGATTGCAAAAGATGGTGAGAGACTTAAAAAGAGCTTCTGTAGCGCTTGGGGATGGAGTTAAGAAGATTTATGATGAAGAAAAAGCTCCATTAAGAAAAATGGGTAAAATGATAGTAGCCGCGCTAGATTTACCTGCCGGACATGTGGTGACTGAATCAGATTTGGATTTTCGATCACCAGCAGATGGTCTACAGCCCTCCTATTTGCCAATAATTTTAGGTAAAAAGTTAGTTTCGCCCGTAACTAAATTTTCGCCTATTAAGTTAGAGAATTTGTGCTAACTTGTGTTAAAGCCTAGTACATTTGTTTGGCAACCTTTGCCAAACAATTTTTAAGAATTGGAGTTTTCATAATGGACAAGTTTGATTCAAGTATAATTTTTCCTACTCCCCAATCGGTTGGTGAAAGACCCTGGGGTACTGAGGATCTACTGGCGCTGGTTCCAAAGCAATTTTCTGTAAAAAGGTTAAAAGTCAAGGCTGGAAATAAAGGTGGCTTACAATACCATCGGTTAAAAGACGAAGTACAAATCATGATTTCTGGAAAAATGATCATCAGATATGATTTAGGGGACAAGATATTAAGAGAGAAAATTATTGAGAATGGTGATGTTGTACATTTTCCTCCTGGCTTAGTTCACCAAGAAGAAGCGATAACTGATTGCGAGTTATTTGAAGCTTCGACACCACATTTCAATGATAGGGTTAGGGTTGAACAAGATTACGGCTTTGAAAAACCCACTGGTCTCCCTACCACTTACATTGAGGATATTGAATTAAGATAAATATAAATTATTTTTAGAATTGGCTATTTTAATTTTGCAGGCGTATCTACTAATCTATAAAGAATTACAAATTTAACCCAAGAGTATTTCGGGATTACTAGAAATCAAAAAATCCAAATACTCAAGGTCTTCAAGAGTGTTAATATCATAACCCTCAATGCCTGGCATTTCGAAGCCTAGTACCGAGCGACCACTTATAGTACCTGTGCTTAAAATCGCTGCAAGCCTAACAATCTCTAAACTTGCATTTTGAACCCAGAGTTCATTGAGTGACTGAGTTGGACTATCATGAGTAGGGACTGATCTATTCGATTGATCTAAATACGGAGTGGCCTTACCATTTCTATCTAATTTCCACATTTTCCCAGGATGCTGGGCTACTCGCTCCATTGCACGAAGGGAATCAGCCCACTCTGCCGAAGTAAACGCAGTAAATCCATTAACTATAGTTTTGCAACTTCTCAGTGGATTCGTCGGTCGAAGGATGGCAAGATTCTTTACTAACTCTAGAGGCGTTTTAACCATTTGATTTATCGCATGATTCACCCAATCAATGTCGCAACTCAGATCGCCCGATAATTCTTTTGGGCGTAGATTTGGCACCCGTGCTCCATACTCAAGTGCAACCTCCGCAATTTCTTGAGAATCAGTAGATACTATAATTTCTTCAAACAACTCCGCTTTTATCGCTGCCTCTATTGAATAAACAATTAAGGGTTTATTTTTTAATATAGTTAAGTTTTTATTTGGAAGGCGCTTACTGCCAGACCTAGCTGGAATCAATGCGATATTCACTCTGAAAGTGTACAACGTATTGTCGCTCAGCCATATACTTCATTCATGTACCCTTGCGCACTTGGTTTAAGATTCTCAGAAATGGAGAAAAATAAGTAGCGTGCTAATAGAATTATGGTTTGGCAAATAATTATGAAAAAGTCCGTTAAGGGAATTACCCTTATTAAATTAAGTAGAATCGAGATTTGTTTAAATCCATGAGTTCAGATCACAATGAGAGCAAAATAGTTCCGAAAAGTCGAATCCATGATTTATTATATAATCAAAAACTCAATGAGTTTATGAAAACAGGCTGGGCAGCAGATGATGAGGAGATTATCTCCGCCCACCCAGTTACTGCATATACAAAGTTACGCAGAGATAAGTTATCGAAAAAATATCTAGGTAAGAGATTAATTTTCCCAGCAGGATCTTTAAAGGTTAGAAGCAATGACACCGATTACCCATTTCGGGCCCACTCTGCCTTTGCTTGGATTACTGGAGTTATTGCCAGCGATACTGTGCCGGACTCAGTTTTTATTATGGAGCCGGCAGGAGATGGGCATGAGCCATATCTTTTTGTCCACCCAAGATCTAGTAGAGACAGTGATCAATTTTATAAAAACACCAGATATGGTGAGTTTTGGATTGGTAAGAGATTATCTCTTAATCAAACTCAGAGTAAGTATCAGGTAACTGTAAGAGAGTTAGCGCAAATTGAAAGCTTTTTAGCAAACAAGATTGATTCGATAATTATTAGGGGGCAGGATTTAAAGATTGATCAATTAGTTGATGCCGACACTGAGCTTGAGGTTGAGTTTTTAAATACCAACTCCATCCTTAGAATGATTAAAGATGAGTATGAGATAGATCAGATGCAACAGGCGGTAGATGCCACAGCTAGAGGCTTTGCCGATATGGTTAAGGTTTTTCCAGCTGCAACCTCAAAGCCAAGGGGTGAGCGGGTGATTGAATCTGCCTTTTATGGCAGAGCTAGGGTTGAAGGAAATGAGAATGGCTACTCACCAATTGTTGCCGCCGGCTCACATGCTTGTATTTTGCATTGGATTAAAAATGATGGTGATGTATTGGTAGATGATTTAGTGTTAATTGATGCTGGCGTTGAGTTAGATTCTCACTACACAGCAGATATAACTAGAACCTTTCCAGTAAGTGGCAGATTCTCAAAAGCGCAGCGAGATATTTATATGATTGTATTCCGCGCGCAATCTGCTGGGATTGCCGCAGTTAAACCTGGGGCTAAATTTAAAGATATTCACAATGCTTGTATGCAGGAGATTGCCAAAGGTGCGCATGAATTAGGAGTACTGCCAGTAACAGTTGAAGAGTCATTAAGGGAGGAAAATGGTTTTCATCGAAGGTGGCAATTTCACTCTTCCAGCCATCATCTTGGTATTGATGTGCATGATTGCGCCCATGCAAGAAAAGAGCAGTACATGGATGCGGTATTAGAGCCAGGGATGATTCTCACCGTTGAGCCTGGTTTTTA
>JACCDP010023737.1_pt1 | contig 18601 bp, 19 predicted proteins | sample 7445841 | NCBI WGS metagenome assembly JACCDP01 (sample SAMN15323441, study PRJNA562643) | freshwater metagenome | isolation source: river surface water | place: USA:Blue River Watershed | collected 2017-08-17
CATAGAGCCACTGGCTTGGTGTTCTGGAGCTACTGGAGCGGCCTTAGGAATTACTGTTGCATCGGCCACTGGCTGATTCTGGATTCTTCTTTCTCTGGCTGCATTTGTAATCCCTTCAACGTCAATCTTAGGAGCAACATATTGAGATCTTTCCAATGGAGCTAATCCTTGTAAAGCTCTTAGTGCATTTTGTCTAGCAAACTCCTGAGGGCTTAGTGTCTCTACATAATTTCGAGCGACATTTCCTCTTTGCATATCAGCCAGTTCTTGATCTGAGAACTGCCCGGCTAATCCTTGATTTGCTAAATATTCTTTAATCGTAGACACATCAGAAGCAAGTCTCTGTTCAGGGGTTACAGCTTCATATCCCGCCTGTTGTGTAGAGATATCGGAAGCGGTCTTAAGTTGTTCTCTCAAAGTCTTGGCGGCTTCTAGATTTGCTTTATTAACGTCTGATGCTACTTGACCTACTGCCGCTTGTTGAGTCTTTACTGTATCTAAAGTCTTAGGAACTTCTGATCTAAGATTTTCAAATGTTTGTCTGGCACCAATATCTCGACCTAGTAATATATTGCCTAAAGTACTTTCGCCTTTTCTAGCATCTATCTTTTTTTCTGTTCTAAAGGCATTGGCCACATTTCCTAAACCAGCCTGAGTCCCTGTACTTTCAACTGCTTGCTGTACTTTAGCCGCTTTTTCTTCTACAGGCTTCCATGTTTCTCCGGCAGAATATTGTTCAGGATTTAAAGCTTTTTGTGCGGCTTGAAATCCACCACTGCTTACCTCGCTTATATCCGCGACACTTACTGGACCTGTCTGCGTCCCTCTAGCCTTAGTGGTTTCAGCAGCTCCTATATTTTCGGCTTCAGTCTTTACTTGCCCAGCTTCACTACTCAGACCTCCTGCAATACCTTTAGCTTGTTCTTCAATCTTCCCTTGATTAGCTTGCAATAGTCTATTAAAATTACCAAACTGAGAACCACTTCCTTGTTGTGAAGTCTCTGTAGCTGCCCTCTGTGCAGTAGCTCTCGTTGGATTAGGAGCTGCTGATTGTACTTCGGCGGGCTGTTCCCCTCCCTGATCTACCTGACTTTCATCGTCCGCTGTCTTTATAATTGGCATGCTATCTCCTTAATCATCAAAAATTACGAAAGTTACTTGATATTTTTTGGTACTATCTAAACCGTAAAAAGTGCAATTTATTATTCCTGTAGAGTAATTCCATGTATGAGACCAAGCAACAGGGGTCCAAGATGATGTACAAACCACATTTCCAACTATAACGGCTTTTGGTGCTCTGGAAGATTCGTAAGTAAATTCAACACTGTTACCGGACACTGTTACGGTTTTGACAGCACCCGATAAGTTGTCATTAATTGTAATTCCTTTATTAAGACCATTTTTAATTGTTAACATAAAAGAGTTCAAAGGGTCAACCACAAGGCCGATCCACTTTTGAACGTCTTTAGGTAACTGGTCTACCACGATTCGAGAAATTGAAGGTAGCCTCATAATTATCTCCTTAGTAATCTACTTCCAGCATCTCTATAAGTTACCTCCATTCCAGTGATTGCCCAATCGGTATAGACACATGGAATTTCAAGTTTAAGGTGGATTGTAGAAGCTCTTTGTTTAGTTCTAGGTACGTAAGTCCTATGAGCAAACAACACATCCGCAACACCGCCCCATGGTACCTCGCCCCAAGGAAACAATCCCCAATCACTAAAAGAAGAGCCCGTTAAAGATATGGGAGCGTACCCCCCATCTCCTTCAGTCTTAATTCTTAAAGTCGCTGAGTCAAAATCCTTAGTAGCCATCGTAAGTACTTCAAACCATTGTTTCATATGGCCGGGTGTGTTTAGATGAATAGGATTCCATTCAATCGTTGCGGTATAGGTCTTTCGAACTTCAACCGCTCCCGTAGCCCATTCTAAATCATCTTTTACTGTGATAGAGGTAGTCGCTGGGTCAATGGACAGTATCTTAGAGAACTTACTGGAAGATTCTACATACATATCACCAACTTCAAGTCCTGTAAGCGAAGAAACTACAATAACTGTTCCCGTTACAGAATTGGCGGTTATTGGTAATTGCTCATCGGCAAAGTCCGTGAACTTACTATCTTTTCTTTCTTTAGACAGTAGGTTATAAGATAGATCAGCCATCTGCATAAAGATTCGATCAGTAGCCGGATCAACAACTCCCGCCCAAGCATCTCTATCCCAAGTAGTCCAAGTATTTGTGACTGTGTTATAAACATACGCCAAAGTCGGGAAAGTGTCTAACGGTCCGCTTGGAAGCCAGAGTATATACTTTCGATCAGTCTCATAACCAAAGGCAAATGACAGTGATTTTAATGTATTATAATGACTTCCTACATAACCTCGAATATCGCCCTCTAAATCGATACTTATAATTACTACACCCGATTCAGATATTTGACAGATGCCTTGATCAAATAGTCCATAAATCTGATTACTTAATACGCATAAAGTATTAGGGGCCAGTACTTTAAAACTACTGTCAAAAGCGTCTACTGAAAAGTTAGAAGAGCTAGTACCAGTAAGTCTAAAGATACCGTCTTCTTTGAAAATAAATAAAGATTCTCGCAGGGCTAGGATACGTTTAATGGGTTTTGCTTTACTGCCGACTAGTACCATATTAGCTAAAGGAACTGCCTCAGGCTCGTTCATTTTGCTCCAATAAAGAGCATTTGGTAACGATTCTGATTTAGATGATTGAGAGGTTTTAAGACTTGGAAAGAATGGATCTTTATTAGTAGTAGCAACAGCCGTAAATCCAGCCCCGCCAAAATCTCTAGTCTCAATTCTTATAAGTCCGGGTAAATCATTTTCATCTGAGTCGTAATAAGCATATACCGTTGTATTGGCAGCGTTTCCATTAATACATTTTACTAAAGATTCAGCAGTTATCCGAATGTCTACCACTGGATCGGGTACATTGGATATTATAAACTGTTTATTAGCAACACTCTCAGCAGCTTTGCCTGTGTAAGTCTGTCCAGCAATCGTCACAGTATCATCTATTCTGATACCTTGTGCGGCTGTAGTACCTACCGCCAATAACTGTAAATTTAACGTATGTCTAGAAGAAACATCAGAAAAGAACATGTGATTATTGAAAGTTGTAATATCGGAACATTTAGGGGGTTGGTAATTAGCCGCCTCTGCCCCTTCTCTCGTAGCATTGGTGTAAAGACCTTGTGTAAGGAGATCTTCTGGAGTTGAGTCGGTTATTGAGATAGTGGAGCCAGAAACATAATTCCCTTCTTGTACCAGAAAGAATTCAGCTCCGGGGTCGGTTCCAGTAGGTACTTGTGTAGTTCGGTAAAGTTGAAAAAAGAATCTTGTGTCGATTTCTGCTGGGACATAAAAAACCAAATCTACATCTTTAGCACCTCCTGCTCCCTTAGAGACCCAGATTCTAGCCGAAGGCGGTCCAAGTACTAGATTATCATTTTCGTCTCTAGTTCCCCAGACCAGTTTATAAGCTACTGTTTGATTATCACCTAACCATCCTAAATTAGCATTAGCTGCCCCATATCCACCTAAAGCTTCAGGAATACCAGCTTCAATAACTGTGGAAGAAGGAGTCTCTAACTTATAAACCCCTGTATCACCAGTAAAATATAAGTTACCATTGGATTCTGCATACTTAATGTAATCACTAGTAGAAGAGAAGCCCGATAGTTCAGTAAAAGCACCAGTGGATTTATTCAACAGATTTAACGTCTTATTAGTAGATCCGGGCGCATAACAAATCAGCTCATCTCTAAATGGGAGGATGTTTTTGGCCTTACCTACTAACTGACTACTATTTTCATTACCAAGCTTCTCAAACCCCCTACGAGGCGTGAAAAGGTTTTCTTGATCGATTACAATATTTGAAGCCTCGTTCAAAGAGCCTTGCGGCCTACTAGAATAAGGGTCGGAGTATCTAGACAATCCCTTGGCTTTAAGGGATAATGTTTCTAATGCCATACTAACTCCTATTATTACTTAATCGCCTTTGACTTAGATTGGATTCTTGGTCCAATTAAACTTAAAGCGTTATTTCTTATAACACCTAATTTTGATTCAATTTTCTTAGCGGCTTCATAATCCCCATTTGCTTCCAATATAACTGCGGCCACATGCTGAGCTAAGTATGAAAACCACTCTACAGGGATTTGAGGAACTGGACTTTGATCAGCTTGACACAAATAATCGCCTGCCTGTAATTCACTTGGAATGTTCGATGAAGCTATTGTAATTGTTGTACCATTAATAGCTGATATCGCAATATCTTTTTTAAGTAGGTCAAACGCTGCATTACCTCTTATAATGTCGTAAGTCAGGTTTGTTGTAAATTCCTGAGGAACCGCATTAACCACAATATCAGTAGTAGCGCCATTATTTGTAATACTTTGAATTACTGCACAATCACCTACCTCCACTAGCTGACCCGGACGTAAATGGTAGCGAACTCTAACTGGATAAGATCGCTCAGTATCCAGATATATTTTACTTCCTTCAATCCAATAAGCACACTGATTTAATTCAAAATCATTATCAGGCTCGCTTAGATTGATGATAGTCTGTCCAATTGCCCTTGTAGGAATTCTAATCCAAGGATCATTATCATTGGTGCCTTGGATCGGTGTAAGGTCCTCCCACACTACAAAAAAATCTTGACGGGCTTTAAGAATGTCTGGTAGAATAATGTCCGATACAACCTCATTAGCAATCTCCAGAATCTCGTCTTCAGTAAAGGTAGATTGTGAGATAGGTATAGCTGCCCGCCGCTCAATCATATTTAATAAGGTCGTTGTATTAAATGACATAACCTACTCCTATTATTTCTTTTTCTTAGGAACACCTATGATAACAGTCTCTTCTACGATAAGGCCTTTTTTCTTTTCATCGTCTTCAGATTCTTCGGACTCTTCTTCTTCACTGCTGTCTTCTTTGTCGCCTAGCTCACCCTTCCAATCCTCTACAGCCTTATTTCTCATAAAATCAATAAGACCCTTTAGAACTTGAATCTTTGCTTCTCTCTTTTTCATATTAGTGCCCTTTAAACCAAGTTGTTAAAAAGAATGTAAATCCTGAACTTATAACGCCGACGACCCATTGCGCCCACTTTTTATCTCGTTTTACTAATTCCGCCTCAGTCCGCAGGTTAGCTACCTCGGACCTTAGATCGTCGAGTTTAGCTTCCATTTTACTGATTGAGTTTAGAATTAGTTGGGTTAATTCTCTATCAGTCATATTGTTAATCCTTAATCTTGTCTACAATATTCTCACTATTAGCATTAGTATCTTTACTCACCGCTATTCCTATACCAACCTTCTGTCCAGCTCTGAGTCCGGCGTAACCCAATACAATCGAGACTATAGCCCCACTAGTGTCAAGTCCTTTAATGAGGAACATGGTCAAGAGTGAAGTGAGGCCGGCAAGGGATAATAGCATGGAGTTGCTGAGTTTCATTGTGACTCCTTTTTAGGCGATGCGGATTGCCTGTATAGCGTCTAAATTGGCGGTATACAAGGTACCTCCAAGTAACGTAGTACATTCTGCTTTAATGGTGGCTGAAGATGTAACAACTACATGGCACATCCCAACAGCTCCCATGACTACTCCATTAGCAGATCCGTCAGATGGTCTTATTAACCCAGCCGCTTTAATCATTGTGGTTACTGTAGCAGATCCAGCCGATGCTTTTAAATTAAACACAGTTTCTACAGTAGTGTCCGAAGATCCGGTAACTTGATACATTGAGAATGGTACTAAATAAGTACCCAAACCTAAAGTTATAGAACCATCTGCGTATTGTCCTGTAGCTGTAATTCCTGTAACAGTGGAACTTATAGATCCTGCTATTATCTGTCCCACATACCCACTAGTCACCGCAACCCCATCAGTCTTCCCTAATATCGGAGTACCCGCAGTATTGCCCACCACATTATTTACTAGCCCCGCAATTCCTGCACTAGCTGGTGGAATATACACATCCACGGGTAGCGCGCCTTCCAATGCTGCGGCTGCTGTAGTACCGAGTGAGGCCCATGTTGGTTCTGATGCTAGTGGAGCACTACCAGAAATTTCAAACAAGGTGGCCGAAGTAGTGGCATATAATCCTATTGTGTTGCTATTTCTTGAAGCTTCGGCTGACCCTGTATACGGAGCCGACCCGCCAGCTAATACTGATAAAGCCCAGTTATTAGTTCCATTTTTAAAAGTTATTCCAGCAACAGATACAACTTTAGAGGTAGCTCCAGCGCTGAAAGACCCAGTAATAGATAAATCAATCCACCAGTTACCGCTACTATCTGCATGAAATTTGGCCACACTATTAGCCGAAGTCCAGCCCGTACCAGTAACGTAAGAAGAAATATCAAGGATTTTGGATTGCTTGGTGTTTGCGGTATAAGGCACTATAATATTTGAGTTTTTTATTCCTATCTGATTTGTAGCCATATTAAACCTCCATATATTTGTTTGTTTTCATGTGTATGCTTCCTTTATATTTTGTGCTCCACCGTAGGTGAGCTTTGTGTTTCCTTTTTAGGTGATAGTTTAGGCGATGCGGATTGCGAATCCAGTAACTGTAACATCTCTAGCAATACCTCCTGAATAAGATTTTGCATATAAACCTTGAGTGGCTGGAGCGGCAATATCTAATATACTAAGTTGAGGTAGCACTAACATGGAAGTTTCTGTTGTAGAGGTATAATTGAAAGGTATATCAGTGTAACAGATAGCTCCTGTAAAGTCTGCCGTAGAATTTGACGCTACATATATTTTCATATTAGTAATCGAGGTACTTGGCGTGTAAGACCCCCTTGCTATAATTAACCATCTACCTCCACCCAATATAGCTAGTGCTGATGTATTAGTGGCTATATTATTTAAAGCCCCTGTAACGGTTCTACTTGTAAATGGAACCACTTCCCCCACATATCCACTAGCCACCGCAGTTCCATCAGTTCTACCCTGTATCGCCACACCCTTAGTAGCCGTATGCTCCTGAATTGTATCAACCTTAAGCGTACCCGTCATATCAAGAGAGCCGGACCACGTCCCACTTAAAGGCGTAGAACCATCATTTACAATCCAGTGACTATCAACACTATCCCAACTAAGCTCCGCCCACTGCTCAGCATATGGGAAGCTTACATCGTCGTTTGGTGTGTCATTATACCAAATTGATTGTGCGCTATATGCATCAATAACTAGGGGATATGTAGTATTCTCATTATTCTTAACTGACACCCTAACTACTGCCTCTGCCGCACCTGCTGGAAGAGTTACTTTATATTGCTCTGCTGCACTAGCCATATCGATTAGGTAGTGTTTGCCGGCCGTTGCTATAAAGTTTTTAGGAGTTCCTATAAAATCGCCAAGACTTACAGCTTGTGTAGTCAGTCCACCGCCCCCACCTACGAGTCCTAAAGAAGACCCATTGTCTACATACACCTTGTTGTCTGTGGTGTTATAGACCATCGTACCTTGTTTTCTAGTAAGGCCATTTAGATTAGAATTGGTATTTTTAGGAAGCGTAACTCTATTTGAATCAGAGGCCGTTCCCCCATCAATATCTTTGTTTGTTAATATTTCAGTACCGGCCAATGTAGCTAACGTCCCAGTAACTGCTGGTAATGTAACAATTTGATTACCTGTTACTGTCGGTGCCACAATCTCAACGGTCTCTGTACCCGCTCCGTTTTCATCGAGCTTAATTGAAGCGAATGTAGGCGAAGCATCAGATGTCACGTCCTGATTTATTACGGAAGCGGACTCTACTGTAAGACCGCCGCTTAAAGACACGCTTTGATTTTGAATACTTGTGAGATTTACTAATGTATCAATTGCAGATTCGATTGTCGCTTCGGTTGTAGCGTCTAAAGCATCTACATTCTGAAGTGTTAAAGTTCCAGTACTGTCACTAAATGGGACACTGGTACCAACTGTCAGTCCAGTATTTCCTACTGTGATTGATGTTACTCCAGTGATATTATTACTGTCGTCTACTATAATTCCTGTTTGTTCTAATGACTTACCGTCTGTACCGAACGTTTTAACCAATCTGTTATCTATAACAGTACCAAGACCATTAACTCTGGCGTCCACATCTCCCTGCAATTCTTGAAGAGCTGCTTGAACTTCGGTAGAGGATAGGTTACCATTAGGGATTACACTTATTGCACTAGCGTCATGTGCATCTACCGTGTCCGATAAGTGGTTAGATAGGTCAGAAGCCAAAGCCCTTGTGTCTATATCGCTTTGCAATTCATTTAATGCATTTTGCACATCGATAGCGGTTAAATTTCCACTAGGAGTGTTACTTATAGCTGAAGCCGCATGAGCCCCCGTTGTATCACCAACGTGGTCAGTCAAGTCACTATTTTTAGCAATTGTAAAACTTCCATCGGGGATAGTAACTGTCTGGTTTGCAGAAGCCGCTGACAATATTGTAGTCGTAGTAGAAGCGGTGGCCGTACTAGAATCAAAGGCGATCTTTTTAGTAGCGTCCCCACCATCGTTATTTACAATTGTAGCTTTTCCGTCAATAGTTATCATGTTCTGGCCATTTACAGCCACAACAATATTTCCATTATTGGCTGCATTACGCCATGTAATAGTATCGCCATTAGCAAGACGTACTAATCCTGTCGTACCCACTGGAGAAGTTCTAGATGCTACATAGGCTGTTAAGATACCGTAACTAGCACCGAGATTGAGATCTGCAACAAGTGGTTTAGAAGAGGTCGACCCTGTAAATATGGCCGCATCCACAATTCTGGTCAAAAGGTCGGTTGTTCCCGGCCCCCATGCAGACTCTCCTGTCTCAAATATCTTGACTGACACGCCATTAATATTTTTCGTAATTGTCATTTAACCTCTCCTAATATTTATACCCGGTTAAGGCGTAATAGATTAATTAAGACCCGCAAAGGCCCACACATTACTGTGTAGGACCTTTTTGGGAAAGTTTACCGCTAACTACGATCTGACCGGCGGTAACGATCACGTTGGCTCTTATGTAAGGGAATGCAAATCCTGTAAGAGCGAGATAATTATTTTGAGTAGTTGTAACGTTGAAAGTCGCAGAGGCGATATCGATCCAGTTTTCTTTATCGGTAGACCCTTCTAAGTGACACACACCGCCAGCTAACGCCGTTGGGGTGAAAGAGATTGTCTTATCTTCTGTACCTTGGTCTTCGATATCGATTGCCGTTCCCGCTAAGGCATCAGCTAAACTAGCAGCTAATTTAACGGTATTTGCATCTACCACGATTACAAAATAATCAGTAGAAGCGGACAATCCGGTAGGTAAAGACCCGGCACTTATGGAAACTTGGCCTTTAAGTCCTGTAGTATATCCATGGGCAGACAATGTTAATGTATCATTAACCGCATTTACTATAGAATCTACGCCTTGCGTCGTATTAGCGGCGGTAATAGTACCAGCAGTAGAATCGCTTTTATTCTTCACTACTGCATCTGATAAGTTACCTCTAACCGTACTAGTGAGTGCAATAGAATTCGAGGTAGTAGACGAGGTAAACGGAATATCGGTAATGGTGTCAAATATCGCTTCAACTGCCGCCGCTACTTGGGCATTGGTTTGAGCAGCGGTGATTGTCGCTTGAGCTTTCTGGGCTGCTGGAATAGCCGACCAGATAGCACCAGTTGGAGGATTTGCTCCTAAAACCGTTGTAACGGCCGTAATCGAACCAGCACCCGTCCCATCTTCACTTAAAGGAATGGCTGGAGTTACATACCCGATTGAAGCTTGAGCACACGCAATATCGGCTGTACTTACTGTCGTAGTAATTACGTCTGAAAATCCCGTAAGAGCATCGATCGCAATTTCTACCGCAGCAGCTACATCGGCTCCGGTAGTAGCGCCAGAGATATCGACCATAACTTTATTACTGGCCGGTAATGCTACCCACTGAGCTGAGGTAGGCTCTTCATCGGAGCCTGTTTTATCTAGACCAATTCCCCATGAAGCTCCAGTAGTATCTGAAATTATAATGTGATCTCCTGTAGTTACCGCAGCAAATGCAGGAAATGTTAAAGTCTCTATATTTTTCTTTTGAAGAGAAACGGCCCACTTACTTCCAGTGGTGTCGGTCACTGCAAAATAATCTCCGCTGACCGCTACCGATCCAGCAGGAAATGTTATTGTTTGCACTTCGAACTTACCCGTACTTCCGGTCTCTGCTGAGCCGGGGGTGCTATTTGTTATCTGAAATTGCGCTACAATATCAGTACTGTGATGTACCCCAATTGATGGAGAGTTAGTAGATCCCGTAATAGGACTGGATGAAAATAAATCTGTTACACTATGAAAACCCATGATTTACCTCTTTTATGTTAAGTTAAGTTAGAAAATGAACACGACTACATTAATAAATTTTTAGACTCGCCTCCTTATAGTGTGATTAAGACCGAGGAATTAGTTTTCCTCTCTTTTGTACAATTCTTCTGGATAAGCCGGTTACCCTACTAGCTTCCGACAAAGAACGGTAAGTAACTCCTTCAAATTCTATCGGTAAAGTATTTGATGGAAGTCTCTGTGGTTTTCTTGGCACCTCTACAGGACGATTCTCTGGATTAGTGTAGAAAGCAGTAAAAACATTTGATCTCTTTCTACCGCTCAAGACATTGTATAAAGTTCCGGGAGAAATTCCTTCTTCCTTGGCGGCCAGCAATATGTGCGAATATGTGTTCCCATTAACACACACCTCTTTTGATCTAGTACCGGGCTTCGTTATCGGTCCATTGTATTTCTTACCCTTTAGAGAATTGCGAATCTTTTCTCTAATCTCAGGCGTATGTAAATACGAGATATCTTGTTTTTTATGGGCTTCAGACAGCTTTTTCCTAGTCTCATTACTGGGCTTGGCATTCTTACCGCCGTATGTCAGATTATATCCTGTATTTACACTGTCGTACCGGTCGATATACATAATCTCTAATTCATTTAATTTTTCTATAGAATCAGCTTCATCAATCTTTTCCATAATGAAGTTTTCTATTCCATGTTTGATCATGGCGTTTTTCAATTTAGCGCATGCACGATGTTTATATTTCACGCTACTAAAATGTTGGCGTTTTCTAATTTCTAAAGTGCGTATCGTTTGTCCTATATAAACTTTTCCATTTACAGTATTGGTTATTTTATAAATGATTCCCATTTTCTATCCTAAGTTAGAAAGAGGGAGGTCTTAGGAACCCCCCTCACGTTGAGGAGTAGCTATTTCCTCAATTAAATTAACTAGTTATACTCAAGCATTACTTACAGCATTAAACAATACGCAATGCGCTGGAGAGGCCAAGAAAATTGCTTGGTCGCAAAATAGTCTAGCTTCAATTCCACCATAAGACTGCATGTCGAAAAGCATTTCGCCATCAGCGCCCGGTCTGTTGAAAGTTAGGTCTGTTGAACCAATTCTAGAAGCTTTTGCACTTGGGAAAGCAATTGCTTGAGATTCCCAAATTAGTGGGTGGGAAACGATTTCGATTGGGCCGTTGCTACCAACATACTCAATCTTAGAAACACCACGATCACCAACAGTAGTTTTAGCTGTATATTGGCGAAGTGCAGCTTCGTCGTTTGCCATTGTTGCGAAAGTTTGTGGGTTAACAAGAACCATTGCTTTCTCAGCAAGTCCGCGACCTACAGCTTTACCAACACCTTTAAGAACAGCTTTAAGTGTTAGGTTACCAGAAACCGTTGCACTATTTCCTGCCCATGCAGAATAAGCAGCAGCGTCGATTCCGTAAAGTGAACCGGTGTTAGAAGCAATGCTTCTTAAGCCGACCATCTCATTACCTTTAGCACCAAAGAAGTAAACTCTCTGAGCTGCGTTGTCACAAGCTGTAGCTACTTTACCAGCTTCGGTGTCGTCTGCACACTGAAGAGTAATAGTTTTATCAGACAAGTTAACAGCGGTTACTGGAAACTTGTTAGCTGCTGATGGTCCGTTAGCCGATACTGCTGTAGAGTTGTCAGATGCCAAGAATAAGCTTACATTAGCATTCTCAAGACCAGCGATAAGAGCGTCAGAGCTATAAAGAGCGTCAATAGCAACAACCACTTTACCTGTAGAAGAACCAACTGCGGCGTTAAGAACGTCACCAGCAGTTCCAGAGTCAGTTACTAGAAAGCCTTGGCTTCCGTGGATCATTTGTGCTTCAAGTCTGAAAGCTGCTGACTCCATCATGCACATAAATTTATGAGCGGTTTGGTCAATGAAAGCTGCTTTGCTACTTGCCATTGAGTGAGCTACTGCATAAGTCCAGCCAGCTCGAAGTGTCATTTGCGATCCGCGAACTTTTGCATCGTCAACGTTTGAGCTAACGATTCCTTCTAGAGCGTTTGTCAAAGACTCGCCGTAGCTGAATCCATGCTCGCGTGTAAGGGCTACGCTCTTGACGAAGTCGCGGCCTATCTTATTAGCCGAATCAAATTTGATTTCTTTCTTTAGTACAGCGTAATCAGGTAGAATTGATTCGAGTTTCTCGTCTGAATACACGTCTTTCATTAAACCGTCAAGAGTCGATTTTGTTTGTCCTGCGTTCTGAGCCATGATAAAAATCCTTTATAAAAAATAAAATAAAATAAAAAATAATGAATCAACTTTGTCCTTAAGTTTCGATTGGTAAGCCGCCCGTAGGTAGGATTACGTCTAGTTCCTCAGTCCGTGTTGCTTCTTGATGTCCCTAAGCCACTCATCAGGCGACCTAGGGGCTTCCTTCTTAGGTTTGTCTTCTTTAATAGCTTGTTTCGATTCTGGAATTGGGTTTTTAAGTTTTTCTACATCACGTTTTCTAATCTTTTTGATGTTTTCTTCACCTAAAAACTCAGCAAGGGTGTCTGGGTCAAGATCGTTGATAAGAGCTTGTTTTAACATCTTAATATCTTTTTCAACTATCTTAGCTGCCTGTTTAGCCGATATGGAGTAACCCTCTTGCTCAGCGTCCATCATAATCTCGGCCATTTTTGCAATTAGTTTTGGATTTCTTGGCAGCTTAGAAGATTCCAGAGCTTCTTGAAACTCAATTTCAAATGATTTAGTAATTTCCTCGGTAAGTTTTTGGGCTTCTGCTCTTTCGGCTTCCTCTTGTTCTTTTTTGGCACGATCTTCGGCTTCTTGTTTACTTCTACTTTCTTTTTCTTCATATTCTTTTAATTTCCTCCTAAGTTCTTCAGCTTCTTTTTGTTCAGGGGACATGGCGTCCCGCTCTAATTGTTGAATTAGGAATTCTTCGGCAGCTTTTCTCGAATCTATGCCTAAGGAGGCTAGAACGCTCCAAGGATCGCTCTTAATAGATTCTTTAATCTTCTCGGCCTCAGCCTTTGCTTGTGCGGCCATCTTTCTTTCTTCGGCGGCCTCTTGAAATCTCTTATTTGCGGCCTTAACCTTAGAATAAGCGGCTAGTAACTCTTCCTCAGAAGCCTCTTCTACCCCACCGTCTACTTTTACCTGATATTTCTTAGGTTTTTCTGACGGTTTCTCATTAGAAGGCTCTGGCGTAGATTCTGACGCGTTTTGTGTGCTCTCGGCTACCTCGGTATTACCCGAAGCACTTTCGGCTGCTGGAGAGGCGCTTACCGCCCCTGCCGTAGATTCTTCACTCATTGTGTACCTCCAAGTTGCTGTAATTGATCATAAGATTGCTGAGTCATTTCATCAGTTCCTTCTGGTAAAGTAGGCTGATTAGGTAACTCCATTTGAGCATCTCCAGCATTAGGGGCGGCCTGTACCTCATTAATTGGCGCGGCTTCCATACCTTGAGGCGGAGCGGCCGGAGGAATTGGCTGGTTCCCTAACATCTGAAGAACTGCTGGGTCTGTATTTCTTAAAATGTCGATATGTTGTTGTAAATGGTCTGCATAAGCCTGAACAACTGCCGGATTCTCACGGGCTTCTATGTTTGCCAGTACAGCTTTATGGTCGATTAGATGTTTCGCATGTGAATCACTCAGCACTGCTATAGGAGTAATTCCATCCGCAATCTTTTCATTCTCTTGCTGTATTAGCATACCCTCAATAACCGTAGGATCGGTAAGCATGTCTAGGTTTCCAGTCTCTACAACCATCATAAACTGTTCAGGTTTTGAAATAACGCCATTCTGTAAAAGATTGGTCGCAAGCTCCACCTTACCCGCCGTAGTAGACATAACCGCATTACGCTGTTGAACGGTAACTCGGTCAATATCGTAAATGTCGTCAGATTTAAACTCCTTAAGATATGCTTTATTATACTTTCCTACAATGCTTATGTATCTAGGATGTTTAGCAAACTTCTTTAACATTCTTAATACTTGAGTTCCGACCGTTTCTACTGCGATGTTGTAAGACGCTGTAATATCTGAATTAAATGTGATCGCCTGAGCAGCCACAATCGCCAAAGCATTACCCGATCTTAGGTTTGGTCCCGGTACACCACGCACAACCTCGTTAATACCACTAAGTTCCTGACCTTTACTTTGAAGAATGGTCAACAAGTTATAGGTTTCAGGGGCGGACTTGGTTAGGTTTACTGGTTTAAGCTCGGCGTCCGACTCAACAAGTATCATACCTTCGGCTAGATCCGACACATTGACGTTATTATCTCTAGATGTCTGTACAACTTGCTTAGCAAATGATAAATTGTTGGACAAAATGGCAGAATAAAGCTTATCAGAGGCGTCTTGGATCCCTAAAAGGTCCCACATAGGCGTGTAACCTAGTGAAGTTCCATCTAAATCCTTAGGTGTCATGCGAGAAAACGGAATAACGTCGTAAGGTAATGGAGCATCCAAAAGCTTTTGATTTTCAACGAAGTATATAAGCCGTCCTTCTGGTAGGGCTGCGCTTTTCCTGTGATAGAACGTGTAGAACGGTATGACGTCTGTGTCACCGGCGTCCCCTCCTCTTACAAAATAGTCTAAATCACGCTGCTCAGCCTTAATAGTACTGTTATCAAGTCTAAGAATAGCGTCTTTAGCCGCCGGATATTTGGCAGCTAACTCATATTTGTTAACTTTCTGTGCAGTTATTAACCAATCAGGCTCGCCCTCATGGTAGATATCTCTAATTACTTGCAATGGGTGTAGTAAACTAAGACGAATATCGCCTTCCATGAAAGGTCTACCTTCGTCTGTCATACCAGCTATGTTACCCATGTTGGCGTCCCAGTCCAAAAAGATGAACCCTTCTGAATACTTCACGGCATAGTCACACTGTTTTTTCAGTAATTGCTCGATTTTATTTTCTCTCATGTAATATTCTAGGATTAATTCTCCTAATTTACATTGAGCAACAGATTTATAATCGGTATTTGTAGCTCTTACATCAAAACTTGGACGATTGGCAGTAATCAAAGTCGTTGTATGTTGGCAAAGACCTCGATAATCATTGATCATAATGTCGTGAAGCTGGGCCTGAGAGCCGGCTTTTTGAAGTCCGGTAGAAGCGCCATCTCTTCCATAATAGACATAATGACTTTTCTGAATCTTTTGGGTATGTTGCATATCCCATATCTGCTGGTAGAAGTCTTCGATCTTCTGATTAAGGTCTCTTACCGAGGCCTCAATCGCAAAATACTCCTTCATTCTCATTTACCTCCTAAATGCTTTTACTAATTTTTTAGCCATATTGGACATCCTTTGTGATTCTGGGGTGTACCAATAACTATGTGGGTCTACTTGTGGGTCAGGAATAGGGTTGCGGTTAAAATTCACATTCCTTACTAAATAAAGTAGGGCGTCAATTAAATCCAAGTGTCCCAATTCCGCGCTACGCGCGTAATCTCTACGGCCTGTAGATGTCGTCTTCCACTGGCCATATCTTAACTGCATAATAAGATCCTTACATGACTCATGAATCTTAATACGCTTTTGGGCTAATAAAATCCGTAGGTTATTAATTTGGGCCTCTTTTTGGTCCTTCTGTGTAGGAACAAATCTAAGCCCATGTAAGTCTCTTAAGTCTTTTATTAACCGCAAGTCCGTATCACTTACTCGCTTAGTCGGAGGCATCCCTCCCCACAACTCTCGCTCCATCTTCGTAACAGCCGAAGCAATTTCTTCGGTGTTATTTCCGGTTTCGCAATACTCTTTTTCAATGTATAAAATGGCTTCAGTGAAATTATAGTAAGCGAACAGAATACCAGTGGCGTCAGAAAATCCGACGTCCAAGGCCACATAACGGTCTGGTACATAATTAAGCACTTGCTTACCACTATACACAATTTCTTTTTGAAGATCTTCTGTAAACTCTGGGATTACGGAGTCTTCAGAAAGAAAGACCATCTTACATTCATACTCTCTTTTAAAAACGTCAGAATCTTTACCTCCGGCCTCGTCCTCAAAAGAGCGAATCATTTTCTCAGTGAATCTGGGACAGTCGTAGATAGTGCGCTTTGTCAACGTACCTTCTTTTTCTGCCTTTACTATAAAAGGGACGAAGGGGTGTGTTTGACTTCGTGGAGGTGTAGAAGACAAGACCCCTCGTCCGTTTCGTTCAATGATCATTGGGTTTAGAATTTCTTTTACCAGCACGTCCAGTTTTGGAATAAATCCTGCCTCGTCCACAACGTAGAAATCGGCAGCTTGGCCTCGGATATCATCCCCCCCAGTCGAATCAACACCATACAGCGCAATTTCTGAACCATTGGGAAATTTCCATCTGTTCTCATGGACGCGCCATTCCGGTTTTAAATCTTCTGGGCAAGAAGACAATACCTGTCTAAAGATAGGAAGAATAATGTCTCTGGCATTTCTTTGAGTACCTGTTATAAACTTAATCAACTGATGCTCTTTTTGCATGGCCTTAGCGACGCAAAGTGTTGATAATAAAAAGCTTTTTCCCAATCTTCTACTTGACAAAACCACATGTACAAGGGCGGTTGATTTCGTAATTTCATAGTACATACCCATTTGAGTAGTGTCTAAAAGAAAGCCTACAATATCTCCCCGGCGCCACAAAGTCTCATTGGCTTCTTTCTTTAATGTAGCGCTCAGACCTCGAAGCTTCATATTCGGGTTAAGTTGTACTGCCATCAGGGAAGTCCCCCTTCAATAACCGCAACAAGTCCTCACTAGATAAAGCGTCCAGCGGGCTCTCCGGTTTTTTGTCTTGAAGTTTAAAAGCTTTAAGACTTCTAGTTAAACTTTCCAAGTCCTTAATCTCTTCAGAACTTAGCGGCCGCTCCTGACTTATTTTATCGAACCGGGCAATCTCCCGCTCCAATATCTCGTTCAGCTTTTCAATCATCGCATCCTCCCAATATTAATGGCATTAACGCGACTTTCTAAAACCTTAAGCGTGTCCTTTATTTTCTCGAGTTCAGGAATTACTTGCACCGGCTTTTGTTTACTGCGCTCAAGGTAAACAAACCCCATAGCGGCCAGTATGATCAAGGTTACACAAATAATTGCTACTTCAATCACCATTGATAACCCCCGTGTGATATTCTTCACGATCTTCTAAAAAATCTTTAAGTCTTTTAGTAAGTCGTATCTTTCGTTCTTTTAAAAAGCTAACTGCCCACTGGTCAGCCTCATTTTCAAGGCGGGCCGACTCGGTTTGGTTAGACTTAGACGCCAACACCCCAAGATCGAAAAGCCAACTGTCGTAACCATCCAGCCGCTTAAACTGAAGGCTGTGCGCATACTCATGGGCCAGTGCATAAACATGGAAAATATTTATGGGCATGGTCCGGTCTTTAAACACGTGTATAGTACGCTGCGTCGCAATAAAATGGCCATACTCCTCTTGTGGGTCTTCTAGAGGAGGCATGAACTCTAAGGCAATATGATCTTTAATACAAAGCTGGATAAGTTCCTTAACAGCCGCTTCTAGCCTTTCTTGCTGCGTCATGGCCTTCCTCCAGTTATCTTGTATGTTTAATACCTAAATAAAAATCCTGATATAGTTGCTTAACCGCCTCTTGAAAATCCACATCTGTGCAAATGGCTTCAATGATATCTTTGCGCACAGGAATAAAAGGCTCCATTATTTCAAGTTCTTCCGACATGTGGTACCTCCTCCACGACCACGCCATTAGACGAGTCAATAAAAACGCCCGACCTCATTACGCAGCCGAACATAAGTTCATTTTTTGTTTTACGGCAAAAGTTCTCACCGAGCAGAACCCCCAGCCCCTTATACGGAATAATTGGCTCCCAGCCCACCGCCTTACAATAAAGCAGATAAGCCGCATAAAGTTTTTTGTAGCTGGTCCACTCATTCTTGCCGCGTGGTATCAGTACATCCGGCATAAACGCATCGTACTGTTCGCGATATTTTTTCCAAAGCTCTTGAGCGTTCGCGGACTTAAGCATGTCCTCGCGCTTTAGACTTTTAAATTGCTGTTTTTGAAATCGTGATCTGGCCGCTGCCATAATTGTTACCTCCTCCATTAGTTTCTAACACCCAGCAAAGGTAACAGGGTTTCACGCCCCCTGAAAACAACCAGTGGTCTCGTCACTGCTCGCCTAGGCTTTCGGTATTTGTAGACTGCCACCATTGCACCCCGTTAACATGCCTAGATATGCTGCCCCGTGTGGGCTTCCAGAGTTGACGCCTCTGATACG
>JACCDP010778055.1_pt1 | contig 18599 bp, 16 predicted proteins | sample 7445841 | NCBI WGS metagenome assembly JACCDP01 (sample SAMN15323441, study PRJNA562643) | freshwater metagenome | isolation source: river surface water | place: USA:Blue River Watershed | collected 2017-08-17
AAATAATAATAATTTAAATAATAATAATTTAAATAATAATTTAAATAATAATAATAATTTAAATAATAATAATTTAAATAATAATAATTTAAATAATAATAATTTAAATAATAATAATTTAAATAATAATTTAAATAATAATAATAATTTAAATAATAATAATTTAAATAATAATAATTTTACAAAAGATTTTAATAAAGAACCAGAATTTTTAAAACAATTTGATAATTTAAAATTTGATAATATTAATAAACCAACTCCAATAAATCAACCCATCTATAGAAGAGGTGGCTTTGATTATAATTTAAAAAGAGATATTGATTTTAAGAATGGTTATTCTGATTTCAATGATAAAAATAATATGGATTATGGAATAGTAACAAAAGAAAATTTTACACATAACAATATGGTTCCATATAGTTCAAAACGTGATTCATATAATAATTTAGAAAATGCTAATTTAAAATATGAAAAATTATCAGGTAATAATAATTTATGGAAAAATAAAAAAGAATCAGAACCATTATTTGAACCATTAAAAGATTTAACTTATACACAAGGTATGCCAGTTGTTTCTCAATATATTGAAGGACGTTATATAACAAGTAGTAAAAATAATTATGGTAATTTACCATTTAAAAGTGATATCCGTGTTGTACCTGGTTTAGATGAAGATAAAACACCACCATATCCTGTTATTCGTATTGAACCAAAAAATATTAATGAATTAAGAAGTCAGACTAATCAAAAAACAACATATTTAAATAAACCATTAGAAAGTGGTAGAAGAGGAGAATTAAGAGCACCAAATCCAATTATATCAACTTATAAATTACCAAGTTATCGAGAAAATTTAACTGAAGATTTTGTTTCCACTTCAGGAATGAATAAAGCAATGAAAATACGTAGTGATTGTTTATATGTTGATAGTCAACGTGGTGAAAATGACACATATTATACAGGTGGTGCTATTGATTCAACTCAAGGTAAGCCAATGAATAATGATTCAGTATATTTTACTAATGCAAAAAAAGAAAATTATGAACATGAATGGACACATGCAATTAATGCTGTTAATACAAGACCAGTCTTTTTAAATACTGAAAGTTATACTAACTATGAAACAGAAAGAGTTACATCAAGTACTGATAAAATGAAATCTGGTGCTAAATTATTTGAATCAGGATCTTATCATATTGATCGTAAAGCTATTGCAAATAAAACAATAAGAGAAGATAATATTCATGGTGTAACAAATATTGGTATTACAGATGCACAATTACAAAAATCATATACATATTCTAATGATGCAATAATACCATTAACATTAAAAGATGTTACAAAACATAATTATATTTTAAATCCAAGTGCTACATTTAAAAATACACATACATCATATACAGATGATGCTAGAGAAACTATAAAACAAACAACAATTAATAAACCAGAAGTATCAAATGTTAATTCAGATTATCAAAATATACATGTACAATATACAGATATCGCAAAAAATACAGTTAGACAAACAACAATTAATAAACCAGAAATATCAAATGTTAATTCAGATTATCAAAATATTCATGTACAATATACAGATATAGCAAAAGATACTGTTAGGCAAACCACAATTAATAAACCAAATATATCAAATGTTAGTTCTATTTATGAAAATATATATAGTGAATATTGTGATGAAGCAAGAACAACATTAAAAGAATTAAATATTGATAAACCTACTAGTGCAAATATGAATCCAATATTTCAAAATACACATGTAAATTATACTGATAAAGCAAAAGAAACTATAAAAGAATCCACATATCATAATGATATAACAAATGTTACTGCACCTCAACAAAATACACATGTAACATATTCAGATAAAGCAAAAGAAACTATAAAAGAATCAACATATCACAATGATATAACAAATATTAGTACAATGCAACAAAATACACATATAATGTATACTGATAAAGCAAAACCAACAATTAAAGAAGATACAGAGAATACACATTCTATATCAAATGTAGCTTCTAATTTTCAAAATACTCATTTACAATACACAGATAGTGCTAAAAAAACAATTAAAGAAAGTGTTAACCAAACTGATATAACAAATATTGTACCTTCACAACAAAATATTCATGTTACATATGAAGATCAAGCAAAAACAACAATTAAAGAAGGTACTGAAAATACTCATTCAATATCAAATATAACTTCTAATTTTCAAAATACTCATTTACAATACACAGATACTGCTAAACAAACAATAAAAGAAACAATTAATCAAACAGAAATAACCAATGTTGCACCACAATATCAAAATACACATGTTAAATATACTGATAATGCTAAAACAACTATTAAAGAAAATACAGGAACCTGTTTTATTCTAAATCCTACACCGGAAACACAAGCTAATAGAACTTATTATACTGATGATGCAAAACAAACAATTAAACAATTAGTTGTTCAGAATAATTATATTAGTGGAGCGGCATCTGTTTATTCAAAAGATACATATAAAAAATTAGATGATTTAGCAAAACCAACAATAAAAGAAAATACTATAAATAAAAGTTATATAAGTAACACATCAACAAATATCAAAGATACATATAAAAAATTAGATGATACAGCAAAAATTACAATTAAACAATCAAGTATTATTAAACCAAATAATACACAAATAAAATCAAATGTAAATGATATATATATTAAAAATGATGAAGTCGCTAGAAATACTATTAAACAAACATTATTACATGAAAGACATGGGCAAATGGTTGACACTAATCAAGGTTCATGGATAGATATTGATGATGCTAGACCAACAATTAAACAATCTACATTAATAACTAATCATGTTGGTTCAGGAACAATAAATGTAAATTTACCAAAAGCACAACAAGCAGAACGAAATATGAATATAGATGATAAAAGAGAAATAACAGCAATTTTTAATAGACCAGGTAATGCAAAATCTGATACTATTCGTGGTGATATAGTAAAAGAAAATGTTATTATGAATGATAAAAAACCATTATATAGTTATGTTACATCACCTAATATAGCATTAAATTATAGTGTAACACCATTTTCTAAAATACATACTGATAAAAAAACTAGTTTAAATGAAAACAATTTTTATAGAATTGATCCAATATATGTTGATACATTAAAAGATAATCCACTTGTTAATGATATATATCATCAAAAAAATATAGACTTTAATTCTTAATAGTTTGTAAAATAAAACATAATAATTAAAAATAATAGTAATATTATTTTTAGTAATTATTTATAAATAAATTAAATTGTCTCTTTAATAACTTGATCATATAAAGATAAAATTAAATTTTCTTCGTCTTTTTCTTCTATTTTATTAATATCATCATAATGCGTAACTAATATATTATTAATATATTTATATGCAGATAAAATATGACTTCTAGTACGTGCACCTGTTATTATTATATTGCCTTTTTGAAAAACAAATATTGATATTTCTTTATTTTCAATATTATTATCATTGGGTGTATATTTAATTATAACACATGCTCTTATACATGGTTCAAATGATGATTTTATTTTCTTTTTTATTAATAAATTATATAATTTAGCTCTATCAATTTGCATATTTACTTTATAATTTGAATTTATCATATTAATTTTAAAATTATTTATTTTAACTGAATCTAAATCATCTAAAAATCTCTTTTCAGTTATTTTACCATCCTCTATTTTAGCTTTTATCTGTTTTAATTTAATTACCAATTTATTCAAAACAATATTTATATTTTTTAATGATTTACATCCCGACATTTGTACTGATCCATTTTTAAATAATTTTAAATTTATTTTTGGTTCTGTATCTAAATTTTCGGTTGGTCCCGATGATACTCTTATTATTACTGTTATCTGATTATAAAAATGATTTGTTTTCTTTTCCGTCTCTTGTTTTCTCTTCTTTTTCTTTTTTTCTAATATTAATGATCTAATTTTATCTGTCTTTAATTTAACACATAATATATCATCCGAATCTAATTGTAAATATTTTTCAATATTTATAATATTAATTGTACTATTTAATTTACATGTTGCAGACATTGTTGATATTGATATATTACATGGTAAATCAGTTATTTCATTAATTTTATGATCTATTATATCGTCAAATTCATAATTATTCCAATCTATTTTACTCATCGTACATAAAGATATCATGTCTTTAAATACTATTTGATTCAATTTTTTTTTTTATATTTATTTTTCTATAAGAATAGTATAAATATAAAAAATTGATAAAAAAATTATTTAAGATGTACAAACATATTATGTACAAAAACAAATTCATATAAATGTCAAATATTTACAAGTTTTATAATTATAAAATATTTAAAGACTTACTTGATGCAATTTCATATAGATTTAATAAACATCATAAGATTTCAAGTGATAATATATTATTATTATTAATAACTTATCATGGTATATCAAAATCAAACTTTTATAAAAGATCAGAAAAAAATAAATTAGTTTTTATAAATAAGTATGCACTTGATACAATTCCAAAGTTATTACAAATTAATATTATTATTAGGGATTCTAATTTGCATTACTTTTATTATTCTAATGATATAATGGCAAATAATATATATTTATTAGAAGTATCATTAAATTGTATATATGATTTATATTATTTAGATGAGCATGATAATGTTTGTTATAATGGTATGATAATCTCAAATGATAATATATCTATTGATCATGATAGTAATGATAATATATCTATTGATCATGATAGTAATGATAATATATCTGTTGATCATGATAGTAATGATAATATATCTGTTGATCATGATAGTAATGTTATTTATGATAATGATGGTAATCTTATTTTTAATGAAGAAGAATATAATGATTTAGTACTGATGATTTCATAAAATTTGTTATAATTCTACTGATTTTTTTTTTATTTATAAATACTTATTATATTGAATTTGTAAAATGTTGATATATATAATATAAAAAAATTGAAAAAAAATATATTAGTGTATATGATATAAGAAAGTTAATAAATAAGATAATATATATTACAAATTATGAATAGTTTTTTTGATAGAGAGTATAGCTGGGATAGGGGATATATGATTGATAATTATAATAGTGATTATTTTGATAGTAGAGATCCTTCATTTGATGAAGAAGAATATGAAAATGATCGCATGTATGATCAAATATATGATTTTGAATATGATAATAATTTAGGATATGTTAACAAAAAATATTATATTGGGTCATATTTGGAGAACAAAGAGGGAGACAAATTAGAACTATTAGTAAATTTTATTAAAATTACAACATTTTATAAATTTACAAATGTCATCCTATCAAAATATATGAACATATGTCGTCATCTAAAGCCAACTATAGATATAATGCAAATAATAATTGATGAAGATGGGGTATATAAATATGTTATTATAAAAACTTTTTGGATAAAAATAATACAAAGAAAATGGAAACAAATAATACAACAAAAAAAACAATATGTTAAAAAGATAATTAAACAAATATATTCATTTTCAAATACATATCAAATAACTACGAGAAATAATAAGTATAATGGATTGAGTGATATGTTATTCTAATTATTAAATTATTTTATATAAAAATTTAAATAATATCTATATTAATAATGAATTCTATATCAATACCTTATACACCAATAAATAATATTAATTATGGTCAAAGAGTAGTAGATAATAAATCTAAAAAAATTAATATAAAAAATAATAAAATAATAATTAAAGGTGTACGTAAAATTAATTTACAAAAATAATATATATTTTATTTTTATGAATCTTATCAAGTTTCATAAAAATATATAAAAAGATATATTATAAAATATATAATGTCAGATAAGATAGAACATATTGAAAATAGAATAAATGATTTAATGAATATTGATAATTGGAATGAAAAAATTGTAGAAATTAAATCAATAAAAAATGATATAGATATTGAAAATAATAATATAAATAATTTTTTGTCTAATTTAGATGCAGAAATAATAAGTAATAAAGAATATGATATAGATAAAATTATAAATAATTTTTCTAAATATGAATTATCTAAAAAAATAAGATATTATCAATACTTAAATAAATATATCAATAATATGGAAAATGAATTATTTGATATACAAAAATAATAAATATATCTCAAATTATTTTTTAGATGATTTTGATTCAAAATATTTTAATTTACATTGTAATAATTCAATATCTTTATCTTTTAATTTAATATCTTTATCTTTTAATTCATTCAAATATTTTTCTTTTTGTAATTCAAAATCTTTGTCTTTTATTAAAATTTTATTATTTAATTCAATTATTTCTTTTTCTAATAATTGAATTTTATTATTTAATTCTTCAAATCTTCCAATATAATTATTTTGTATCATCTTATAATGTTGTTTAATTTGTGATAAATTTTCTTTATTTATAATTATTAGTTCTTTCATATTTTCATAATCAATTATATTTCCTTTGAAATATTGTTTAATATTTATTTCTGCTTCAAATATATATTTAGCTTCAATTATACTAAAACATATCAATTCAATATTTGAATTGAATTCTTTTTTATAAGTTTTATTATGTTCTGTACATCTACGTGGCAAGTCATCTGTACATCCAAATTTACATAATAAATCGTTTTCATCATATTTTCCTTCTAATAACTCACTTGCTCTACCAATTAAATATAAGTAAACACATGGAGTTTTTGCACAATTTGTTTTAAACACATCTTTAATTATCTGGTGATTAACACCAATTAATGATGATGCTAATTCTTCTTTTTGATCAATAGTACCAAATTGAACAATAAATAATTTTTTTGTTGCCCATGATTGGAATGATTCTGCATTACCTGTTCTAGAACTGAATAAAACTTTTAATATTCCGTTATATGTTAAATATAAACATTTTTTACTTTTAAAAATACCGTTTTTATCTGAATTATTAATGATAAAAAATTTATAATGTATATTTAATTCATATTTAGAAATATCTCTTAATATTGTATCATTAATACTATACATTTCAAAACCATTACTAATATCTTTAACTTTAAAATAACATTTATCATGTTCTCGTTCACCACGAACTTCAATTTCTATAATTTTATTATTGTGATCTTTAAATTTTTCATCATCTTCTAATTCTAAAATTTCTGGTGCTTCTTCATACTTATATAATTCTTGTTTAACTACATCCATCATTTTAGGTATATTTTTAACAACATATTCTTCTTTCAAATAAAGTTTAGCTCGTGGATAATTAACAGACGATTTTATCCAGATATCATTTTTTTGATATGCAAAAAAATAGTCATCATTTTTTAATTTTTTCTTTTCAATAATTAATCTTAATCTACTACATCCAATAAAAAAATTTTTATCATAATTATATATTTCATCTGCACTATATACAATTTCATTATTAATTATAAAACTAACTGGTTTATTCATATTTATAATACTGATAAATCTTTAAATATATTTTTACTAAATATATAGTAAAATTTAATTAAAACTTAATATATATTTATAATTAAATATATTTTTATAATATGCATAAAAATCAAAAAAATATAATTTAAGATATGTTTATAATTAATATATATGTTACAATTAGGCGCTATTGATATAAATACTAATATATATACCCCACCATATAAAGCAATTAAATTATCAAAATATAAATGTATTGAATGTAATGAAGAAGTTATATTCAAAAAAGGAGAAAAAAGAAAACCATATTTTTCACATTATGCACAAACAGTATGTAATTATTATGATAGTCCAAATGAAAGTCAATTACATAAAGATGCAAAATTATTATTATGTGAATTATTAAATAATAAAAAAAAAATTATTATTAATAGTATTTGTTGTATATGTAATAAAAAAACTACAACTGAAATATTATATGATGATAATAGTAAAGCACAAACAGAATATAAAAATATAAAAAATAATTTTATTCCTGATGTTGTTTTATTATCAAATGATAAAATAAAATATATATTTGAAATATATGTAACACATAAACAAAAGGATCGTATCGAACAATGGTTTGAAATTAATGCTAAAGACTTAATTACTATATGTAGTTATCAAAAAGAAATATTAAATATAGATTGTATTAGAACTAATAAATATTGTTGTAATAATTTTTGTGTCAAACAAAAATTTAATGATTTGATATTAAACTTTATAAGTAATGACAATAAAAATATAACAAAAGAAATAAATAATAAACAATATCATATAGATATTTATTCAAAAGAAGAAAATAGAGGTATAAAAATAGTTGATATAGATACAATTAATGAAGATACATTTATAATAGATAAATTATTCAATTTAGATTTTATAATTAATGTTGAAAAACAATTTATTTCAAAAGTAGAAATGGGAAATTTTATTATATGTGAAACTGGTAGATTTAATGAAGATTATATTTTTATAAATAGAAAATTTGGAGATATTATAAAAAATATTAAAAATAATATATATTTATATACTTCATATAATAAATGGCTTAAATTAATTGATAGAAATACATGTATAATAGAAGTAGATAATAATAAAAAAAGTGTTTGGCTATGTGAAATACTAGACTTTAATGATTTAGTTGAAAATTCATGTTTAAAAAATATAATAAATGATGATGGGATAAAATATTTTAATTCTATTACTAAAAAATTTCAAAAAAATAAAATTATTTATGCACGATGTGATAAAAGTATGATTTTATTAGATGATATTCATAGAAATTATGTAAATAATGTTAATTTATTAAATAATAATATTATTGCTATAAAATCAGTTGCAGGTAGTGGTAAAACAACAACATTATTAAATATAGCAAAAACACATTCTAAAAAAAAAATATTATATTTAGCATTTAATAAAAGTTTAATAAATGAAATAGAAAATAAAAATATAAAAAATTTATATCCAATGACAATAGATTCTTTAATTTATAATATTTGGAAAAAAATAAAAAATATAAAAATTAATCCAAAAATTATTGATATTACACCAAATGAATTAAATAATATAGGAAATTTTTTTAAAAATAAAGAATATGGATTTAAAAAATATTTTGCACAACATTATAATAAATTTTGTGATAACGTAAATATATTAACTATACAAGAGTATTGTTATAAAATACTTAAAAAATCATCAAAACCATTAGAAATATTATGGAATGATAATATTAAAAATAAATTTACAACTTATAATGGACTAAGAAAACTAGCATTAATTGATCATTGGTTTAAAGATATTATTGATAAAGAATATGACATGATATTTGTTGATGAATCAGAAGATTTTAATTTAATTATGTTAAAAATATTATTAAATGATACAACAATACCAAAAATATTTGTTAATGATCCTAAGCAATCTATTTATGATTTTTGTGGATGTATAAATACATTTAATTATTTACCAAAAGAAACATTAATAATTGAATTTTATTCAACATTTCGTATTGGTAATCCCACATGTGAAATAATAAAATCTAATTTTAATGATTTATACATGTTTTCAAAATCAAAAAATGAAACACATTACTTTGATGAAAACATTGAAATAAATGAAAAGTATGTATATTTATTTAGAAGTTGGCGAAAATTATTAAATACTGCAACAACAATGAAAAATATATGGATATATAGTTTTAATAAACAAGTAGAAAAAATGTATAATTTATTAAATACAGTAAAATATATGGATGAAGAAGAATTAGAATCATTTGAAGATGATTTACCAAAATTTTTATCTTCTTTAACTGAAGAAAAATTTGATGAATTAATAAATAATATTGAAAATAATTTAGTTGATAAAGATGATGCAATATGTAAAATGTATACAATTCATTCATTTAAAGGCTTAGAAAATAAAATTATTAAAATTGCGGATGATATTGATGGTGTTGAAGAAGAAAATTTATATTATATTGCATTAACTAGAGGATCAAAAATAATAATTGATGCTTAAAAATAATTATTTGATATAAGAAATTAAACACAAAAAGTGAAATAATTTACAATTATAAATATTTAAAAAGATAATTTTTTTATATTAAATGAGTGAATTATTAAATATATCTGATTTGTGTAATATAATTAAAAATAATTTACCAATAACAAAATTTAAAATAATTGGTCAGGTATGTCAACCTAAATTATCACAGGGTCATTTATATTTAATATTACAAGATAAATATACAAGTATAAAAGCTATTATATGGAAATCAACTTATGAAAATATGTCTAATAAAATAAATGAAGGTGATAATATAACTGTTATAGGTAAATTAAATTACTATACATTAACAGGTACTGTTAATATAGTTATTGAAAAAATAATAACAAATAATGGTATTGGTGAATTAGAAATAAAATATAATTTGTTAAAAAAAGAATTTGAATCTAAAAATTATTTTGCAAAAGAAAATAAAATATTATTACCCTTAATTATAAAAAAAATATTAATTATAACTAGTTCAACAGGTGCTGCTATTCAAGATTTTATATTTAATTTAGAAAATAATCAATCTAAAATTAATTATGAAATATTAGATGTTCCAGTACAAGGCAGTGACTCACCTAATATAATATCTAAAAAATTATTAAATATTACTGATTATTATGATGTTATTATTATAATGAGAGGTGGTGGATCTTATCAAGATCTATTTGGTTTTTCAGATCCACAATTAATTGAAGCTGTATATAAATTTAAAGAAAAAAAAATACCAATTCTTAGTGCGATTGGTCATCAAATTGATAATCCATTATTAGATTTAGTAGCAGATTATTCATCACCAACACCATCATTAGCAGGTCAATTTTTAGTTGATATAAATAAAATGTATATAAGTAAATTGAATAATATAAAAAATAATTATAAACAAGATATTATAAATAAATTATACGAAAAACAAAAAAAATTAAGTAAATTACAAAATAGTTTATATAATAATTTTAACAATATACGTAATATAACATATAAATTTAATAATGATATAAGAAACGAATTAGTTAATAAAAAAATAAAATTAGAATATTTATTGAAATCATTAGATAATCCATATATTGAGTTATTTAATTTAGATTTAAAAAAAATTAATAATGAAGAAGAAATAAATATAAATGATTTATTATTAATGAAATGGAATAATAAAAAATTTAAAATTAAGATATTAAATTAATGAAGATAATGATAACGACAAACAGAAACATATTCGTTTTCATCACCAATTAAAAATTGTTCTGTAGAATTTGTTATTCTTTTAGAAAAGATAGCTTCAGTTCCATCACTACAATATTTGCATAATGCAACATATTTTTTATATTGATCTGCATAAGGAATCAAATCTAACATTTCACCAATAGGGTTTCTTTGAAAATCACAATCTAAACCACTAATAATAACATGTTTATTTAATTCTTCAACCCAATTGATAACATTTATTTTTAAATTTAATAAAAATTGTCCTTCATCAATAATAATAATATCATATATTTTTATTATTTCTGAATCTATTTTAGATAAATCATCTATAATAACACAGTCAGATTTTTCATTATTATGTGTAACAATTCTATTTTTATCATAACGTGTATCAATAGTTGGTTTAATAACTAATACATTTTTATTGATAATACGAAATAATCTTATTTTTTTAATTAATTCAGAAGATTTTCCTGAAAACATTGGACCCATAATTAATTCTAATTTACCTACAATATTTTTATTTGTTGTAATATCCATAATTATATCAATTTAGTTTATTATAATTATAATATTCAAATTTTATTTAATTTACTTTCATAAATACAACACTTAATAATTGTAATATTCAATTTTTATTATAATATTCAATTTTATTTAAAGAAAATTATTATATGTATGTAATATATGAATGATGATTTAACAATTTTAGCTTTTGATGTTGGTATTATTCATTTAGCTTATTGTTTATATACAAAAAAAGATAATAAAATATTTATAATTGATTGGAATAATATTGATTTATCAAATAGAAATTTAACAAAATGTCACTGTGGATTGAAAGCTTCGTATATACATAATAATAATCATTTTTGTAAAGTACATTCTAAAAAATGTGAAATTATTAAATCATTTGAAGAATTATTTTTAGAAAAAAAAGATGAAGATCAAAAATGTTCTCATATGATAAAAGATAAAATATGTGGTCGTAAAATATCATATTTAAATAATGAATGTTATTTATGTAAAACACATGCTAAAAGTAGATATAAATCTATGGAAAATTTATATAAAGTAAAACCATTTAAAAATAAATCTATAGCTTCAATGGAATTTGATGATACACGATTAAAACTTTTTAAAATTTTAGATGAAAAAAAAATATTATTAAAAGCAAATGTTGTTATCATTGAAAATCAACCTAGTTTTAAAAATCCAACTATGAAAAGTATTTCTAATTCTATTTATGATTTTTTTATTATCAGGGGTTTAATTGATAAAGAAATAACTAATTCAAATATAGATAAAGTTAAATTTTTTTCACCTTCAAATAAAATGAAATTAATTAATGATGATGATACCCAAGAATTAGCAAATGTAAAAAATAATGAATCAAAAACATATAAAATAACAAAAGAATTAGCAATAAAATATTGTTTAAATTTAATAAGTCATTTACCAGAATGGAATGATTTTTTAAATAAGCAAAAAAAGAAAGATGATTTAGCCGATGCATGTTTAATGGCTCATTATTATTATGAAAAAAATATAAAACAATAACAATCATTCGCTAAACAGTATCTTTAGAAACTATATGTTAAAATCTATATTCCATGATGAAATTGCACTGAGTTTCCGGAGCTTCTCCCAACTTGACAACTTTTTAACAGTGGTTAGAGAGTTTTATTATAAGAAAGATTATTTTATATATTGTATTTGTATTCATAAAACATTAGTATAAAAAAATAAAATATTATATACTCTATTTTATTTATGCCAAATTAATAACTATTTAAATAAATAACTATTAATTATTATATGTCTGAATTTTTTCAAATATATAATAATTTGATACCCGATATTAATGAAAATGTATTGATAATATTTAATAATAGAACTGATACACACTTTGAAGGTGAATTAGTTGAATATAATTTAAAAGCAATAATGTCTTATAATAATGCAACCAAAAAAAAAAAAATTAATAATTGGAGTAAAATAATACCTTTAAATAAAATATTAGTTGCTAAAATAGAAGAAAATTTTTATGATAACACTGTTCAAGTTAGTACTGCATATAATGATAAAAATACTGATTTATTAAAACCATTTAATGATAATAAAGTATTATTATCATTTGTTAGAAAAATTTGTTATAATTTTGAATTAAATTTAAATGATTTTTGGTCAAATATAATTCATCCATTTGATAAATTAAGAAGAGAAAATAACACAGATCAAACAATATTAAATTATATAAAAGATAATTTAGAATTATTAGAAAAAAAAATTAATGATTATTATAATAATGATATTTATATAAAATTTAATGAATTTTTTAATACAAATAGTCAAAAATTAATTAGTAAAATTGGATTAGTTTCTTATAATAATTTAACAAATATTAAAAATTTAATTAATAAAACAATAGAAAGAAATAATAATTTTAAATATAATTTTAAATATGATACTGCACCTAATTATTTTTTAGAATCACATACTAATGAATCTAATATTGAACATCATGAAAAATTTATTAATGATTTAGTAAGTTTATCTAAAGAATGTAATGTTTATAGTAAAGTAGAATTTACTGGTATAATTCAATAATATAATTATTTTCGTTTCAATCCCATTGATTTTTCCAAATTAATTTGTGAAGTTTCAATTGGTTTATTACGTCTTAACATTAAATTATTAATAGGTTGATCATATACTGATTTATCTAATTTATTAACAACAACATTATTTTGAATTTTTTTATATGATTCTTCAATTTGCAATTGTCTAGATATTAATGGTGGATGTAAAACTAAAAAATTTATATTAATTATTTCAAAATTTTTTCTAAAATTATTAATTGATAAATTACCACCAAAATCTTCTAATGTTAACCATGAAGGTGCATATTTAATTTCTTTAAACGTCCCATATGTTTGATAATACATTAAATTAATTAATGATTCTCGTTTCCAAATAAAATTATCACCAGTATCTATATTATAACTTTTCATACACTCCCATGAACAAAAATTACCAATACAATAAAAAGTTGAATCAAAATAATGTTCTGGTAATGATAAATTTGGATTTGTAAAGGAATGCTTACACCACCAACATTTTGTATTTTCATTAATTTTAATATTATAAATATTTATTTTATTAAAATTATTGTTTACACTATTTTTTGTTTCGGATTCAGATGAAGATATATTTAATATATCCATTTTTTTTTTTATTTTAATATTTTTATCATAACTATCAATATCTTGTTTAATAAAGATATCATTTGATAATTTTTTATTATCATGTTCATGTTCGTGTAAATTTATTGGTAAATAAGCAATGATTACTTCTTTATCAGAATCAATTAATTCCTCTTTTTCTTGAATTATATCTGGGATCTTGTTTTTAGGTTTTCTACCGCGTTTTTTTAAAACTTTAATTTGTGGATATTCTGACATTATAAATTAATAAATATTCTATTCTTTAATCAAATTTATAATATCTTTTTAAATATATTATAAAATTTAATATTTAGAAAAAATTATTAGTTTAATGAATTATGTTTCTAAATAGATATTGATATACCTTGTTTTTTAGTTGGTTTTCTTCTTTTTTTTGCATCACTTGATAATGTAGTATCTGATAATAATCTATCATTATTAGATGTATTTTCATCTTGTGTTTCTGTAGTATTTACACTATTAATATTTGCTTGTTGTTGATATGTTTTTAATCTATTTAAAATATCTTGTACATTATCAGGTGCTCTTATTTCTGGCATATCTCTACTTAATCCATGTGCTGGTTTAATAAAATTATTTGGATTTGTATTAATTGGATTTGTATTATTTATATTATTTAAATTAATTGGATTTGGACTAGATGGTTGTTGTATTTTTTGGTCTGTATTATTTTTTGATATTATTTTTTCTTTTTGTTGTTGTTTAATTTGTTGTTCTTTCTCTTTCATTGTTTTTTTTTGAGTTTCTAAATTAACTTCCTGTGCAGACATAAATTGACTTGGTTTTTTTGTATTACTCATCATTTTATTTAAAAATGAACCTGTATTAATACCAGGCATACCACCTAATTGTGTTTTTGTAAAATGATATCCTGCACCAGAACCTATCATTAACATCATTAATTTAACTTCAGGCGGCCATGTTCCACCGGATGTTTTATATTTTTCATATAATTCTTCTAATACATCATCATATGAATCTACTTCTACACTCATATGTTCAGACCATCCACTTAATTTAAAATCAAATGGATCATATTTTTGATTTAAAAATTCAATTAATGATACAGAATTAAGTAAAAAACTTTTGTATAATTTAATCCCATTTCTTTTATCTGCAAAACTTTTTAATAAAGCATATTCATATTCCATTTCTTCAATAGAAGAATTAAAATCATATTCTTTTGTTAATTGAAATCCTTTAGCTTTAATTTCACATAATCTTCTTAATAATTCTATTTTTTTCATTCTAATTTCTTGTGGTGATAATGAACTTAAATTAAAAGTTCCATTAATATATGGAATATTTTGTGCCATATTTGATTTTATAGGTTCATTTGCATTTGCTGTAGCATTTGTATATGTATTTTTAAGTGGTTGATTCATAGTTTCATATATATTTTTTTCTTCTGAAACATTAAAATTAAATTTATTTACTTTAACAGATGATGCTCTAGAAGAGGATGATGATGAGGATGATGATGAATCTGATGTACTAGATTTACTTGATTCTGAACTTGATATTTTTTTTTTAATTTCTTCAGAAGATAGGTTTTCTCTTTCTAAAATCTTTTCTTGATTTGCTACCATATCAAAATAGAAATCAGTATCACTTGTTTGTTTTCTAATTTCTGTTTTTGTATTAGATAATAATTTGTTACCATTATTATCTAAATAATTGATATTAATTTCGGACGAAGTTTCTGAATTCATTATATTATTTAACATTCTTTTCTTTAATTCAACGCATTAATCTAAATACTTTACAAGTAATTCTTGATCATAAATAATTTGTCCTAAAATAATCCATAATATTGTTATAAATAAAGTTAAACTAATATTTATATCACCATAAATTAATATTGTAAATAAAAAAAATAAAGTAAAAAATTTATTTTTATAAATATTTACAATAAAATTAGGAATTGTATAATTTTTATTTTTTTGATCCATATTTATTATATATAAATAATTATAGAAATTATTTATATATAATAAATATGATTCTAGAAAATAAAAAAAATATTTATTATTTATAAAATATATTAATAATTTCTATATTAACTTAATATAAATATATATTTATGAATTATTCTTCTATACAAGATGCATGGGGTAGTAGTGATTATATAACAAATCAATATAAAATGTATGATAAAATAATACAGAATGATCCTGTTGAACCATTTAATAATATTGAAAATCCAAATATCAAATTTCAAAATAATGTATTTGATAATAAATTAAATAATGATATGTATAGTCAAGGTTATAATGATCAAAATCAATTTTTAAAATCTAGTAATTCTTATAATAATAATTTTCATAATAATAATTCTTATAATAATTCTCATAATAATAATTCTCATAATAATCAATTACCTAGTTATTATAATATTCATAATAATAAATTAAAAAATAATAATCACACAGATTTAAATAATATTTTTATTTGTGATGATTTTTGGGATCATCTAAATACATGTAAAACATGTAGAAAAAAAATACGTGAAAAATTTTCATCTAAAATTATTGAAAAACTTGAAAACTTAATATTAGATAATAAAGATACAATATTAATTTTTTTAATTTGTTTATTTGCATTAATATGTTGTAACCTATTTATTTCAATATTCAAACATTAAAATTATATAAATATAAAAATATATTTCAGAATAATTTTATATAAAAATATGTGATTTTTATTTATATTATTTTTTTATAAAAATAATATAAAAAATAAATTAACATTAAATAAATATAAATTTTATTATAAATTACACATTTTTCACTAAAAAGAAGTATATTTAGATCTACAATTTGGACATGATCGTCCATTTATTCATACATGATATACAAAACTTTCTACCACAACAATTTGTTTTATATATAGAATTTACGTTTGTTTCATCATAACATATCAAACACTCAATATTCATTTTATATAAATTATATTTTATACAATCCATAATTAAAAAATTATTTTTTCCAATAATTTGTACTAATATTATTTTTTAAATAATAATCATATTCATCTTTTTCAAATTCTTTGTCAAAATCTTTATACCATGGTAAATGTTTTGATAAATAATTTCCTCCAATTCTATAATGACCACCTTTATTTTGTAAATTAACTAAACAAAAAGTTGTATCTACTGCAGCACTATAAATTTCATGATTAGGATAATAAAGTTTATAAGTCCAATATTGTTTTTCCCATTCACGAATAGTTTTACCAAATGCACTACAATTAGTTCTTATTAATGGTGAATCTATTTCTAGTGCAAAAGCCAATCTTTCACTTTCAAAATGTTTTGATATTTTAATCATTTCTTCAATAAAATTATCTGGTAAATTTAAATTAAATTTAATATCTGGATCTGTTAAGAAATATATATCACCAACTAAACTATTTAAAAATGGTTTTAGATAAACTTTATGACCATAATTTTTATCCATTTTAATTAAACTATATTTATACTCATTCTTGTAATAATCTAATAATTTTGGATATGTACTATTATTATCCAAAATAATAATATCTTTGGTATATTTTTCTAATTGTTTTACCATCATTTTAATATATGTATATTGATTATAACCAATTATTACTACTGACATATTTTTTTTATAATATTCTATACTTTTTTCTCTATTTACTTCAAAATAAATAACATTATTATTAATCATATTATAATCATTAATAATTTGATCATTTACATAAATTCTAAATAATTTAAATAACTCTTCTAATATAGGATTATATTTATTAATTTTCAAACAAATATTAATATTATTTATATAACATAAATATAATAAATCTTCTAATATATTATCATCCAATAATATATCACAACTTATTAATTTAATATTTAATGAATTATTTATTTTATATATCTCATAAAATAATTCTTTTATTGTTATATCAATTATATTTTCATTATTTTTTAAATGAACTAATTTATTTTTAAATATATGTGCATTTTTATCTTGAAATTTAACATTTTTATCATTATCAAT
>JACCDP011309024.1_pt1 | contig 18595 bp, 25 predicted proteins | sample 7445841 | NCBI WGS metagenome assembly JACCDP01 (sample SAMN15323441, study PRJNA562643) | freshwater metagenome | isolation source: river surface water | place: USA:Blue River Watershed | collected 2017-08-17
ATTTAATTTAGCGTTTTTTTCTTGTTAAAAATCAATGGGTTAGAGGGGGTATTTTTATGTTTTTAGGGTTAGTAAGGGGGTAGCTAGGGGTAATATTGTTAAATTAAGTTTAAATTAATAAAATTATAAGTTATTGAAATTATTGGAGATTATTATGCCAATTTTTCTATTCTAAAATGTAATTCTAACGACACAACAAGGTTTTCTAAGTTTGCTTTATAGAACCCACACGAATTAATGGTATTAATTTCTACTACTTTTAATCCATCTTCGGTATCTGCAATATCAATGACAAACGCTTCATGGGGTTGCCATTCGTTAATACGTTCTTGTGTATAATTATAGTATCTATCATCTATTACTTCGGAATATGCTACTCTACGTCCGGTTTTATATGTTGATGCTGTTATTATTTTTCCTTTAACAATCCAAAAACGATGTTCGGAATATATTTTTTTTAATGGAGTTACTTGAACTAGGGTGTTATTATTCAAATTATCACCAAAATCATCCTTCAAAACACATACCTGTTTTTTCCAAGTATCAAATTTTTCTTTACTCATTACGTGACCAGCGAAAACCTTTGAATCTTCAATAGGTCTAATAAACATTTCATCTTGCGTAAATCTTGCATTCTCAAATTCAGTAACAATGGAATCTGCGTTTAACATTTCATTACCCCAATGTTGTAGTTGAATTTGAAAATTAAATGGTTCTAGATCGAACACACCGGGGGTTAGTGAATGTTTCTTGGCAAAGTGCCTCATAGAATAAGAACCAAAACAAATTGCGTTTTTATGAATTACATTTGGTTCTGGAGTTAATTCGCCAATAAAAGGGATAATCTTATGTATAGAAAATGAAAGATTATATTTTTCTAAGATGTTAATAAAAGTATCATAAGCATCTTCCTTAAACACATTTTCTTGTATATACCAATGCATCATTTTACTCATTTATTGGAGCCTCTAGTCGGAACTGACCCGACAATTGGGCAATATTGTTATAAATACTAGTGGTTAGATTGTCGCGACCAACAACAATCAATCCAGTCTAGAGGATTGGACTGTCCCACTAAACATATTTATATCTAAAGGAAACCATGTCAACAAAATGTTCTTGTATTATTTGCCAAAAAGAATTCTCAACCAAAGGGTTTTATTCACATTTCGTTAGATCCCACACCAAAGAAGGTAACGAAAAAACAAAAGAATATGGAAAACTTGGAGCAACAACATCTATTACAAAAAATAAACCCAAAATATATTTTGAAACCCAAGAAAAAGAAATTTTATATTATAAATCCCCAAAATATTGCCTCCAATGTAACAAAACAATCCCATTTAATAAAAAAGAAAACAAATTTTGTAATATATCCTGTTCAACAACCTATAACAATTACCAAAGAACAAAAAATGGTTATTCAATATCAGAAGAAACAAGATTAAAATTATCAATTTTAACTACAATTCAAAATTTTAATAAACCAAAATACTCTAAAATTTCGTTTTGTAAAAATTGTAATAATATCATTAGATATTCTCATAATAAAACTTGCTCAAAAGAATGTTATTCAGAACTCGCATCAAAAAACGCTAAAAATAATCCTTTGCTCGGAGGAAATAAAAATAACATGGCATACGGTTGGTACGAATCTATTTTTGCTGGAAAAGTTTGGTTAGAGTCTTCATATGAATATAAAATTGCAAAACAATTAGACGAAAACAATATTAATTGGATTAGACCAAAAGGGTTGCCGTATATAATAAACGATAAACACAAAACTTATTTTCCAGATTTTTATCTAGTAGATTACGATTTATATTTAGATCCCAAAAACGATTATTTAATTCGTCAAGACGCACAAAAAATAAATTGCGTAATAGAACAAAATAATGTTAGAGTTTTTATACTAACAAAAACCCAATTAGATTGGAAAACTATAAAGTCCCTTATTTTTCCAGTTAAACTATAGAGGCATTAAAATTGGTCCGGAATACACGATTCGAACATGCGACCCTCTGCTCCCAAAGCAGATGCTCTACCAGACTGAGCTAATTCCGGGGCTGTGCGTCGAGGATTCGAACCTCGCCTCTCTTTCAAGAGCCTTCTGATTAACAGTCAGAGACTTTCACCAAGCCAGTCCACGCACATTAAAGTTTTATACTTCTGCTACAAATTCAATAGTTGGATCATCGTTAATATCAATAATAGATTCAATTTGATATTCTGTTGGAAAACTATCAGTCACTTCTTGTGCAGATTCACCTTTAATGATAGTCATCTTCTCTTCATTATTATCGGTGTAAATTACTTTGTAAAAATTCATATCATCATTCCTGTATTATCGTATATTTATCGTATCAGTTTCTAGTTCTAGTGCTCCGGGTGTGAATAATCCAATTCCTGGGTATAGGAAATATACACCCCAAGTATCTAGTTTTCCCCATACTGATGGCACAGGAGAAATTGTTTTAGTAAATACTAGGTTGTTATTTTGGTATTTATTGATCGTTACACTTTTATCTCTGTCTACATTAACAATAGCAGGAATACGAACCCGTTGATCGTTTACATAAACATTATCACTAGTAAATCCGTTAATAACTAATTTCTGTTGTTTTGGTTGAAATGCTGAACAACCAGTTAAAACAGCTAAAAATAAAATAATTGATAGTTTCATATTACACCTTTATATATCGTAAAAGAACGTTGGTATCTCTATTTAGTATATCTAAATTTGGAACAATATCATCTAGTAAAATTGCTGATTGATTAGGATGCTTTGAATACACCCAAGATTTAAATGCTCCAACTTTACCAGCAATTAAAATAAAATCAGTCATACTATCATATCGAATACCTGTATATTCAGTATCAACTTCCATCATATCAAGAACAGAAGGCACAGATACAAATTTAATATTATAAATATCTTCTAATTCTTGTTTAATACGTTTATTGAAATAATCTTTGTCTTCATCATTCCAAACCGCAAATGAAAACAGATGAACATCTTTTACGTTATGATCTTTAATGAATGATTGTATATATCGAAAATTTACTAGTGTTCTATTCGTCCAACTTTCAATTAAAGTTTCTTCCAAATCAAAAAAATATAACACATCAATTACAAGTATTTTGGCTAATTAGTTCTACAAACAAATTTTCATTATGATTTCTTGGTCTTTTATAAAAGACATTTGTTTCTGCTGTGTTGTCGCCAATATTAAATAATGTTGATGATGCCATTTTATAATCCATAGATACGTTTAATAGATAAAATTCAGTATCATTTCCTGTATTATATGCTACATATTTATAAGGAGCAATTTTATATAATTGCCCTGTCCATTCTTTGTTTACATTAATACAAGGATTAAATGCTATTCTAATATAGGACTTTGCTGTATACTTTCCGGTACTATCGACTTTAAATAATCCATCACCAACAACCTGATGTCCATTATAATTGTTATATATTGTTGTTGACCACACAGTATTATTTACTCTATCGTTTTTTTGAATCTTACAACCCATAAACCGATCATTTACATAAACTTTTTCACAAGACATAGCAAATAAATTAGTAGATAATAGTAGTAGTGTAATATACTTTAACATAACGTTCTCCTATTTGATGACCTTTAGAAGAATTGTATCAGAATTCAGTCTGCCTGTCAAGACATCTTCCTTGGTTTTTATCTCTCCCATGATCTTCTTTAACTCGTTCTTCTTTCCTTTCGTGACCAATGGCAGGACTTCCAATGGTTTTCTTAATGTTTTAGAAATAGAAAGGTTATCATCGAAGTTTTCTAGTGTGGTTCCTTTCACACCAAATCCAGCCTCGTCCTTAGAATAATAAACACCTAACTTCTTATATTTTGTATTATACACCCAAAGTTGTTTTGCTGCAATAATTTCTACTGGATTGATTGAAACAATTTTAGTCTCGGTATCTTCTTTTTTATATTGTAATTTAGCAATTTTTTTATCAACAGTAACAACTTTCTTTTTTCTGGTTTTTCTAACTGTTTTTACATTACTACCAAATTTAATACAATCATCAATGATGTTAGTAATGAATGATAGATAGTTTGTTAATTCTTTCTTAGTCCAGTGAGAATAAGATTCTACTAATTGCTCGTCTTTTTTGTCTACTGTAAGTTTTAATTCTTCTTTTAATGGTAGATAATGGTCAATGATTTGTTTACTGTAAATAGGCTTAATAGAATTAGCAGTTAACCAATCATAACATTTAAAATCAGCAGTTCTGTTTTTGATATAATGATCTACATGGCCTTCTATTTCATTGATATATTGTGTTGCTTGGTCAAAAACTCGATCTTGAATAGATCGTGTTTCTTTTGGAACTAATTCAGATTCAATTTCTGTTGATTTATCATATGTAATGATTTCATTGATTCTAGTATTAATCCATTCTTGTTTATCAATTTGTGCTCCACGCATAATCATTCGACAAACAAATCCTAGATTCTTATATAAATCCTCAGATGCTGAAGATAATTTCTCTTGTATTGTCTTGGAATAATTATTCTTTTTTACATAATCAAGAACATATTTCTTAGAATCTTTCCAATCTTTTTGATTAGAATACCATGATAAAGCTCTGGTTAATGGTAACTCTGTTTTAGGATCACCAAAGGTAGGTTCATCACCAACAAAAAGAGCTTCTACGTTTACACTATATTTTTTAATTTCTTTCTTCATGCTAACGCCACTATGTTATCAAATACGTGTTTCATATATTTTTTGGATTGTTTATTTTTCTTTGCTACTACACCATAAAATCCACTGTTAATGAGAGAATTAACATAAACATAAGGATCGGTTAATATAGCAGAAAAATGATCTGGATTTAGTATTGATCCATCATCATCACATTTATATAAGATAATATGATACATCTGACCTAGATCATATTTCTCATATTTCGATTTTTTATTATATTGAAATCCTTTAATATCAAGATTAAAGTCTTCGTCAGGAAGAAACGATACTCCATCCACATTTTCATCAAAAATTTCTTTTAATATTTCTTTTAGTTGATTCATTATACACCGTTGTTATGCAATGAAGCAAGTTGTCGTGAATTTATCTTACAACTTACCCATTTATTATACCATTGATCTGGATAAAGCAATACATCATATTCCAACTGATATTTTATTTCAAAATAAGAACATTCAGATTTACTTTTACAAAATTTTAATATCTTTCTCTCAAAATTCTCTTGGCCTAGTAACTCAACATCTTTTTTTAATTCATCAGAACTAGACCAATAGGATTTCCAATCTGATTCTACGATAACTCGTTTTGTTTTACCTTTTATTTTCTTTGTCTTTTTGAAGGTGAATTGTTTTTTACCAATATATTGTTTGTTGTTTAGTTTATTTTTTATCAAATAAACAAACCCAAACATATTAGGTTCTATTTCTTCTATTAGTTCACCTTCATAAATCCATGACACTTACTCGTCCCAATCTGGTTGGAATAGGTCATATTCTTCTTGGATTTCTTCTTCAATAGAATCTATTGGTGATTTACAGAATGGACAAAAGACATCTTCGTGTTCTTTTACTAAATTTTCATTAAATGTTAGTGAAAATTCTGAATCACAATTATCACAAATAGAATTGATTACTCTTGACATAAATTTCCTCTCGGTAGCGTAAAATGATATTTATACTACCGAGTTTGTAACCTATTATCCATATTGCTTAATATATTTTTTACAAGCCTCTACATTTGCATCTATTTTTGCCCATCGCCATTCATCAGAAAGAAATGCTGGTTCTCTTTTTTTAGACTCTTCAATAAATAAACGCAATTCTTCGTCTTCTTTGGCCTTTCTAATTACATATTCTTTTATTTCTTCTTCTGTTGGAATACAGAGTTTCTTAGCATACTCTGCTATTTTATTAACATCTTGTGTTTTTACTACATATTCAGTGAAATGGGGTTCTGTATCAGGAGGGATTATATTGTTTTCTGGTTTATCTGGATATCTTCTAGTTCCATCTTCATTTAAGTCAGACCAATCCATTTCCAAATAGATATCGGTGTCTTTAATATCATTTTTCATATTTCACCAATTCATGTATATTACAAACATGTTACTTTTGTTGGACAATTATAATGATTACAAACATAATGTGTCATATGTTTATATTCACCATGACAAACCGGACATTTTCCCCATTCATGTGGTGGATTAATCGGAGCAACAAATGGAAATTGTGTGAGTTGTTTTGGATATTTTTCTGGAAATATTTCTTTAAGAATCTTTTTAAGTTCTTCTCTTTTTTCATCTGTCCATTCAGAAATATTTCCCTCGGATTCAACAGAAACTTCGGTTAATGAAGGGTTAATATGTTCTGATATACAATTATCATAAATTTGTTCCATTTTATTCCACAAAGATTCTTGTTCTTCTTTGGTCATACCAGAACCAATAAGATCTTCTGGATGTTTTAATAGCCCATAATCATGCCTAAATGTTAGGCACATAGAATAAATGATTTCTTCTCTAGTTTTCATAATTTATCCTGCACAAGATTCACATTCGCCTTTACTGGCTTGAACACCAGATTCAGACCTAATATAATATAAAGATTTAATCATTGGATCATTAAATGCTATTTGATGAACTTCTGAAATATATTCTTCTGATTCATCAGCAGAGAAAAATAGATTGATAGATTGTGCTTGGTCTATAAATTGTTGTCTTACAGAGGCTAATCTAACAATAACTTTTTGATCAATCTCAAATGCCGTTTTGAACACTTTCTTTTCTTCATCAGTTAACCAATCAACATTCTGAACTGAACCATTATGGTCGATAACTTCATTAATCAGATCTTCATTATAAATTCCCTTATCTTTTAACAATTGCAAGAATATAGGATTAATTCTATTCATTTCTCCAGCAGCAGAACCCTGAACATAAACATTTTTATATACAGGTTCAATTCCTTGTGAAACTCCACCCATTATTCCAGCAGTTGAAAGTGTCGGAGCAACAGCAATTAAATGCGTATTTCGTCTACCATATCCTCTACACCATTCTGGTTCTCCAAACGTTTCAGCCATCCATTTAGTGGCTTTTTCTGCTTCGTCCTTAATTTTCTTAAAAATTTCAATATTTTTAAAATGTGCATCCATTGATTCAAAAGGAATCATATGAGATTGAAGATAAGTATGAAATCCCATTACACCTAGACCCAATGCTCTAGATTTTTCAGTAAACCTTACAGCATTCTCTAAACCTTTAATTTCTTTACCAATAGCAATAAATTCTGATGCTACGCAATCAAGAAAAACAGTAGAAACAAAAATAGTATCAGTATCTTTCCATTCATCATATTTCGCAAGATTAAGAGAAGACAAAACGCAAGTATAGGTATGTTCTTTATCAGAAACTAGTGTTATTTCCGAACAATTTCCTGTTAAAATACCATTAAATACTCCCATGTTTCTTTTTGGTTCAGTGAAACAAAATGTGTCATCTTTTCTACCTGTTTGTATTATTTCAGATACTGACACATATCCTTCGGAATTTCTATTTGGTATATGGTTTGTTAGTTTTAATCGGTGGGTTACTAATCCTAAATTTTGTAATTGAACTATACCCATACCAGCAATCAATAATCTATAGCAAGTTTGACACTTATATAAACTATTCTCGTTGCTGCCATCATTTTTAGGCAATGACCTATATCCTTCTTCGTGCATCATTTTTATTTTAGATTGTACACCCAAAGTTTGTAACATTAATTGAATTTTTTGCAAAAATCCATAATGAATAGATGCTGCTTGAATAGATTGCGAATTTCCATTGGTTAAAACCACACCATCTGCATCTAAAAATCCAGCCAACCACTCTAATCTACTCGATATTGTGTATTCTGAGTCTGGTACAAAAAATTTTTGCTCAAGAGAATTTATATAGAAATATTCTCTGTTTTGGTCTTCTTGAATAATCCATGATGTTGAATGTTTTTCAAATAAGTGTTTTAAATTTCTTTTTTCATGATACAGATATATTCTCTTACCTAAGTATACTCCATTAGTTATAATTTCACAACCATCCCCACTGAAAAATCCGTTTTGATATGCAAGATTCAATACTAGATTACCATCTATAGTTGGTGTTTTTAGTTTGATTAATTTATCACCAGATTTTAAATTAATAGCCCTTGTTTCAACCGGAGGAAGATTGTATGAATTTTTTACATAAAATTTATGATATGGTGTACATTCTAGTTCAAACCCATCACTCGTAATCACTTTTATTAATTCTTGATTTGTTCCTGTCTTTTTAACTTGGACGTTACTAAATTCTTGGCCGTTCCAAACATTAACAAATTGATCTTCTAAGTCACTTATTATTTGATATCCATTATCAGTCAAAATCAAAGTTTCTGGAGCAACACAAAGATTACTAGCCTTTACTCGTAACCCATGGTCTTTGTATGTTTTTGGATTTAATTTATTAGTTTTGTCAGCAAAAAAGAAGTAGCCTTTACCAGTTACCATTTTTGTTTTCATTGCTTTCTGATAACGAGAAATTGCTTTTTTATCACCAGAATTTAATCTTTTTATAAAAGAATCAGAAACTATCCAACCAATATTACAATCATCAGGACTTGTATTAAGAAAATTAATAATTTCCCAAAAATCATCATGGTCTATTTCAATATACCCCGCCCAAGCACCTCTTCTTGTATTTCCCTGGGAAATATCTCTAGACAACTGAACAAAATCTTTTAATACAGGAAGAACTCCAGAGGCTTTTCCTCCTGATTTAATATCAGAACCCCTTGGTCGAATTGAACCAAGATAGGAACTTGTACCAAACCCATTTTTAGAAAGAACCGCAACTTCTTTTTGGGTTTCATAGAAATCATATACAGAATCAGAAACGAAGTTTCCAGAACAAGAAACCGGACAACCACGATCAGTACCCATATTTGCTAGAACAGGGGTTGCACAAGATAACCAACCGTTCCAAATAACATTAAAAAATTTCTTTTCCCATGATTCTGGATCATCTGTCCATTTTGAAGCACATTTACTAATTCTTTCGGCAACAGATTTAAAATCCTTTTCTGTTTTTGTGATATATTTTGAAGAAAATAGTTGCCAACTTGACGTTGAAAACCATTCAGGAACCAATCCTTTTTCTTGCAAATTTTTTCTTTCTTCTGAAAGGTCTTGATAAATTGTTTTCATGCTACTTCTCCTGCTTTCCAAACAAACCCCTGTTCATTCCAATCCCTTTTATACGAGTTTCCTATTTTATAGAAGAAATCATGAAGTTGTGGGGAATTAATATTCTTATAAAACCACGATTTAATAGGATTATATGTTGGATTATAATGCTTCTTGAACCCTAATTGTTCTAAGCATAAATCTAATCTGTGCTGAATAAAAGATTTCAATTGATGATCAGTAATACCCTTAATATTACCCTTTTCAAAAATCATATCAATAATACGATCCTCGTGTTCATTAATATGACTAACAGTTTCTAATAAATCTTGCTCTAATTTATCAATTTCTTCTTTAGTTAAATTGCTTTCAGATAATAAAGTTCTGAATAACCAAGCACCGGCTACACTGTGCATGTTTTCATCGCGCACGGAGAAATTGATACCAGCAGTGACATTAACTAGTTTATTCTTACCTTCTGCTTGAAAATGTTTTAGAAAGGCGAAAGAAGAATAAAGAATAGCACCTTCAATCATTGAAAACACTGCTAATGATTTTAATATATCATAAATGTTATCTGATGGTTTTGCTATAACTTTATTAATCCAATTAATTCTATTAAACAACACCTCATCTTCAATATAAGAATTAAAAAACTCATCAGTATTTAATCCAAGAACTTCATTAAGTTTATTATAAAACGGAGCGTGGACATTTAATTCAAAGAAAGAAAAACAATTACTCATTCGTTCAATATCTGGTCGTGGAAACAATTTTTTAATTTTATCAGACCAATATTCATTACCAATAACAAGTTCATAAAGAGTGAAAAGTTTTAGCGTGGTAACAACACCATGATATTCTGCCTCGGTAAAATTGGTCTTCATATCATGAAGATCCTTTTCAACTTCGATCTCATTAGGATGCCAAAAAATATCCATTTGTAAATTAGAAAATTCTATTGCTTCTGGATAATCCATCGTATAAGTGCTTTTCTTTTGTAATAATCTGGGTTGTTCCATGTTTCCGTTTCCTATATCCGTTATTAGTGTATTCTATTTATTATCTCGTATCCACTCATCTAGTCTAAATTTAGCATCAAGAATCGTTTGACCAAATTTTGCTAATATCCAAAATGCCTCTAAATCAACATCTAATTCAAATGGTCTTGGTCCGATGAATTCTAAATTATATCCTTCGTTATCTGGTTTCCACCAAGCAATAGTACATCTGGTTTCTTCATGGAAACTGTCACAATAAAAATATTTGACAATTTCTGGATATCTAGATGAAGAAGCGTTACTAATAAATTCTAAATTATCAATTCTTTTATTCATTATCGTAAATTTTCTAGTAATTTACTCCATTCTTCAACAGTACCTTTTACTACAATCTCTGTTTGATCTGTATTATGATTAATAAATTTCAAAACAGGATTTTGTACAGTATTAAAATGTAATTTTAATTCATCAATAATTTGCTTTTCTTTCATGTCATAATTCCTTAAATGTGGATTCTTTAATTCCTAATTTATCTCCATCGGGTCGTGTTGAAATTTCTGTTGCATTTTTATGTATATTTCCATCAGGACCGACAAAGTTATCTATTTTTCTAGAATATAATGATTTATTTTTTGATATATGCTTAAATGCTCTATCATATAGATTTTGTAATTTCTCATCAGAACCATAATAACGTATAGGTTGTCCTCTGTCTAGTTTTTCTTGGTATAGAGAAATAGCAGTTGATAATAACTTAGAAGCAGCGGAACCTTTATGTTTATTTAATCTCTCAGAAGAATCATCATTATCAGTAACACCAAAATGCACTTCCCACATTCCTTTATGTCTGTGTCTAAGGAATTCATAATTTTCACCATCATGCGTGGTATTATACACTTCAATATTCGTTAATGTGTGTGGATAAAAATGATCCTTGTATATAGACTCTCTTTCTTTGTTTCTGGTTAAATCCAACTTAGAATCAAAGATTTCTGTTAAAAATCTTTAAATTTAATCATATTAAATTATGTTTCTTTAGAATAGATTCAATATCTGCTGGAGAAAAGGTTGAAGGTTTTTGAATTTTTCCAAATTCGTTCTTAATAACCTTACCATTTTCAGAAATCTTTGAATTATTGCTTCTAACAACTTCATCCCAAATCTCTTGAATAGGAAGATTTAAATATACAGAAACAATTAACAAATTTCTAAACATACGACCAATTCTGTGCTCAAACCACCCCAAATCTTTGGATTTATACGAATAGTTGTATCTAATATCAGAATACGTTGATAGAATTTCACAAACATTAAACTCAGAAAAAATTTCTTCAGATGAATATGAAAATTCATTAACATATTTCCAGATATTCTCTAGGTCCAATCCAAGACTATGACAAAATCCTTCTAATACAACAATAGAATCGGCAATACCGTCAGCAATGCCCACCAGATTTTTATTATCATATTCTTTTAAAAACTCATGAATAAGTTCTTCTGTAATGAGTTTCATATACAAATCAGATTGATCTGAATAACCAAGAACAGTCTGGTCGCCAGCAATCATAAAAAATTTAACGTCATTTCTAGTATCTAATAGTTTGTTCATTATTTCTCTCCAAGAAGATATTTCCATGAAACAGGAAATAGTTCATTACAAAATTTATTAATTTGAACCGCAACTTCGGTTGTTTCTTTTTGTGAATGTGAATCCAATCGTAGACTGCATACTCTAGCAAAAGCATATAATGAACCAGACCAATACCAATCAGTCATCATACTTTGAGGAAGAACTATTCGTGCTTGTTCTGGGCAAACACCATCTGTTAATAATTCATTATATAAATTCAAAGCAATTTCATAAAATGCTAGAACTTTTTCACAAATTTCTACATTGTTATCTACAACGTCTTCCAGAGAACCTTGTTTTTTGTTTTCCGCTCTTTTACGCCACTCTTTGATTTCATAAAACTCTGGTTCGGAATCAACATATCGTCTTGATACTTCATTCCAAGATAATCCAATCTGATGCTTTACGAGTTGTCTAGCAACGATAATAGGGGCTTTAATCCTGAACTGAACAAAACAATGAGAAAATGGCGACCAATGATTATGATCACTTAGATATTTAATCAGTTTTTCGTTTTGTTCTGGTGTATAATTTCGTGCTTCTTTGTCAAAAGATACTCTAGCAACATCTACCACAGTATCATCTGTTCCCATGTGTCTAATATAATCTACTTTAATATCATTAATCATTAATAATTACTCCTTTCATCAATACCAAATAACCTTTCGAGGAAAAGTTCAGCAGCACGATTTCTTCTAATTCTTTCATCAATACCAAACCCTACTTCATAAATCGCCATTGAAATATTATCTACCCACGTTCTCTTATAATCCGGATCTTGTCTAAAAGATTCTGTAAGAATAGATAATGCTAGTTTATTCAACTCCACCCTTTTATTTTCTTTCCAATAATCTGCTCTTGGAGCACAAGCATTGGTACAATTTTCAAAATCACCACAACAAGGTTGATCATACGGATCAACCTCTTTTTCACCTTCTTCCATAATAGAAAGAACATCATCAAGAATATCCCAAGGAGATCTGGATGTAATATTATGAGGTTCTGTTTTTTCTCTACGAATCTCTTCTCTCAATTTTCTAATTTTATTATCTAATTTATTCATATTCACACCTTTTTCCATTTATTTAATTCAAATTCTGCTCGTATTCCACTAAATGTATTCTGATCAATAATACGTTGGGCTTGTACTTTACTCATTCCACCTAATATCATATCATTAATATCTTTGTGTTTAATTGTCTCAGGAAATAAACAGATAGTAAATCCATTATCTATATATTTCTTGATTTGTTTAACAATTTGTGGATTTCTTGGTTCATTATCATTGACTAATACAATATTATCTTTACCAAGAAATTCAGCAACAGCTAAATTAGAATCCGCAGTAGCAACAGCATTTTTAAGCAGAAGAGCGTCCAGTGGACCTTCAACAACCATTATCTTTTCTTTTTTATTTATTCTATCTAATCCAAATAGCTTCAATTCATCTTTTAACTTGACTGTAATATAACGTATAGGATTTAATGATAGACTTCGACCTTGTACAGCAAAAAGTTCTCCATTCTCACTTCTAAATGGTATAATGAGTCTAGGGTCATTGTCAATCAGATTTTTTTCATTTTCTGGATAAATTTCATCTATGAATTTCTTAAAATCTTCAGCATAATATAAGTCTTTATAAGACGCTTTTGGTAATTTTCTTGAAATAACATACTTTCTAGCAATATTATCATCAGGCAAATTAGCAATAGAAGGAAGATTTATACTAGTTTTTTTAGCAAAAACAGGCTTTTTAGTCTTAATTTCTGGTGCTTTGAAATTGCCATGCTTCGATGCACCACTAGCAAATCGTTCAATAGCATATTCTCTAGCAACATCACCATCAAATTGTTCTAGGAACTTATAAAATGTAGTTGAAACTTCGCAATTAAAGCATTTATAGAATAAATTACCACCCTTTTCATAGAAAAACCCACGTTTTTTTGACTTTTTCTTCTTAGAGTCTCCGCATAAACTACATTTGCAGTTCCAGACGTTATTGTTTTTCTGAACAAATCCTTCTAGTCTATGTGAAATTGCATTTAGAAATTTTAAATCTACATAAAGAGACATGATTCACCAAAAATCCATTACAAAAATATATTATAACAGTCCTATACAACGAAGTCAAGAGATCAGTCAATAATTCTTTTAAATGCTCTTGTACACTTGTCTTCGGAATCGATACAATATGTTAATCTAGAGTCATAAGAAATTGCAATAGTTTTATCTCTACCAAAAATCTTATTGATCTGTAATGGTATCAAATCTTCTTTAGTACATTTTCGATTAGTTGGACAAATATCCATATTCATAACACCCATAATACCATTAACATTTGTTATTTTATGTATTTTATAGATTGCATTGGATTTAACTTCATCCAAATCTTCAATAACAATAACACTTTTATCTATAGCATCATCAATTTTTACTACTAAATCACCAACAGAAGACGACCATTTACCATTAACATAACTGATAAATTCTTTGTTAACCGTAGCTTCAATTTTTTGAACATTAACACAAGATTTATCATCCTTAAAAAAATGATGATGAAAGAAAAAATCCTGCCACAAAACACCAAATAAACTACCTAACAATATACCATAAATAAATATTTTTCCTTCATATTTAAGTTTAGGAATTCTTCTTTCTGTCATGGCTTTCTCTGATATTCTTGTGATATTTTCTTAACAATCTCATCAACATTATCATTACTTTTTTTACTAACCGGATTTATTACAGTGTTCCATAATAACCCAAGAAATGCGGTTAATATAAAAGCAACTAATCCTAATACGATTTTTTTTATTAATCGCATTTCTGGCATTTCTAATTTTAGAGTATCAATTTCTACTTGAAGATCAGAAATTTCTTTTTCTATGGACTTAATAGCCAATTTTAAATCATCTAAGTTTATTCGTTTAACCGAATTGATTTCGTCTTTTATTTTTTCAACTTTCTCATGAAGATCGGCAATATGAACATCAGACCTACTATAATCTCTTTGTATTTCTGATAATTGACGATCTATCAATTGAAGTTTAAATTGTAATTCTGTTACTGTGTCCTTTATTGTTGGTGACATATTTTTCCCTTATTAGCATTCATCATACAATAAGGGAAATTCCCTTTCAACATTACTATTTATACTAAAGAAACTACCAAAATTTCATCAAATTGCCTAGCTATAGAAGCAATTTTAGCCGCTTTATCCATACCATTAATAATACGTCTTGCTTGTTCCCATTGTGGTAATTTACCATCAGCAAAATAATTACTTAATTTTCTACCGGTAAACCAACCTTCAATCATACCTTCTGTTGCAATTCTATATGCAATATCAGGATTACAAGCCTTTTCTGGATTATTAATTAAATCCACACCAACAAATTTACCAGCTTTAGTATAATTATTTCTACCAGTTAATTGCACAAATCCTCTTCCACAAAATTTAGCACCATCACCAGCTTTGATATTACCTAAAGTTTTGCCTACTCTGGTTTGTGGTCCATATCGTTTATTAAAATACGCAGCACCACCATATTCTTTAATAGGACGCATGGTATGAGCAGTTTCCCATTTAAAAGTTGCTAGACAATATGCCAATTGTCTGCGAGGAGTTCTAATGTCTTTTGCTGCTCTAAATCGCTCATCTTGTTCAATTTGATCTAATAATGTATCAAGAGCTTTAACTAAATTGACATCCATTGGACCGAAATATTTTCTATATCCACTAAAAAACTTAGTACGATCAAACTTGAACATAAACCCAAGATTTTTGATATCTTCAACATCAGTGACAATTAATTGTTCTGATTCTGGTGGTTTTACATCAGTAATAACAATTTGTTGTGTATTTGAATTAAAATATGTTTTTGTTTCTTCTGAAAGTTTTGGTTTTTTTCTAAAAAAGTCTAATAATCCCATATATTTCTCCTATATATTAACTATTTATAGATTTATTTGTGTTACAGTTAATAATACCGATGGAATGTCTGGACAAAATGCTGTTGCTGGCGGTGCCACAATTTTTACATCAATAGAATCCGTTGCCCACATTAACTCAAAATAATCATTTATTTGCATAGATTCAATAAAATTCCATGCTATAACTTTATATTCTTTATTAACAGAAATTTTTGATGCAGTAGACGGAACATCATTTCCATTTTTTCTATACCATATCCATATATTTTGAGCAGAACCTGCATTAGTAGAATCTACTTGAATAGAGAACTGATAATTATATAATCCAGCATGTTCTGCTACTATTTGTGTAGTATTGGCAACATGAAATCCAGATGATATTTGTGTATTACTATACTTTACGGCAATAGGTACATTTAAAGTATTGACAGTAGCCGCTTGATCAGTTTTATCAAAAAACGAACCGTAATATAATCTTGGAAATAGGGTTGGTCTGACTAATAAAATACCATCAGTAATACCAACTTTTATAACAGCAGCAACAGAAATAACAACATTAGGAGCAGTTGGTTTTATTTTTGTTAATTTACCGGGATTTGATGGATTAGCCCATAACAAATCACCATTAACCCAAGTTTCACCAACATCCGATCCAGTTGTGTTTATATTACGAACTTCGCCTAATGTAGTTGCTCTACCATTAGTACCAGAAGGAATATCATTAGTTAACATACCAATAGTATATAAAGGAACGGCAGAAGAATTAGCTATTAAAGGAACACAAGTAGGAGTTTCTCCATCGCCATTAACACCACTAAACATAACAACAGTACCATTTGTTAATGTATTAGCAGTAGAATTATGAACTCTTATGTAATTTTCTAATCCAACTTGTAATGTAGAACCGTCATCTTGATGAATATTTAAACAATCTTTTGAAGAATTCCATGATAACATTTGTGGGGATTCTGTTATACCAGCGCCATTAACATCAAATTGCAATGATTTTACTGGTCCCTGATCACCGGATAACTGACCAAAGAAAAACTTATTATCAACAGGATTATACCTTAGTATTTGGTCAGTATCTCCTATTGTATTTCTATCTACATCATCTAACCATCTAAAATTTACTTCACCAGAACCAGGACCAGTCATAGATATCTTAGACACCCAGTCCTCAAGATGTTTTAGTTTATTTTGAATGGATTTTATATTAGGATCTGTTAATTTGGAATTAGGTTGATTAAACAAATCAGTATGTTCTTTAACTGGCTTATTTAATTCTTCTTTTGTTATAATATTAGTAGTAGCGGTAATAAGATTATTAACAGGAGACACATCAAAAAATTCTTCGGTTATAGGAGAAAATTCAATGGATTGTTCTTCTATAACAGGAATAACATCAATGTTATTAAATTCTGGAATTAAAAAAGTTTTAGTCTCTTCTAGTTTAGCTTTTGATGTATTATGTAACTTATTTCTAAAATTAGAAATAGGGTTAGATTCTATTTCTGTGATATATTCTTCAGAGAGGGAATTAAACAAAGAAGAAGGATTAACTGATACCGCTAATCCTTCTGTTTTTTCTTTTATGCTTTGTCTAAATTTTTCTTTAAAATCTGTCATTTTTAATTATATATTGATATAGTATTTATAGTATTTATGTTTTATAAATAGTTATAGGTCGCGGAACTCGCAATTCCCACCTATTCTAATACACAACTTTAACACGAGGTATCAGCATGACTATTTATAATCAAACTATTCCCTATTTTTATATCATCCGTAACAAAAAGAGTGGTATTATGTACGCAGGGTCTAAATGGAAACAAGGCAGTCATCCAGTCACATTCATGACAGAAGATGGATATCAAACAAGCAGTAATACCATCAAAACAATAATAAAAGATTTTGGTTTAGGTGTTTTTGAAATTTTACGTATTGACACTTATTGTGATGGATTACATGTCTATGATTATGAAACATTATTTCTGGAAACCAATAATTGTGCTAATTCTGAAAATTGGTATAACAAACATAATAATAATTTTGCAACCAATATAATAGAATGCGAATCCTACCAAGTTAAAAACATAGCACAAATTCCATACATATCAGAAAAAATCAAAAAAACTAATCTAGAAAAATATGGATATGAAAATGTATTCGGATCACCAACGATACAAGATAAAATCAAACAAACTAATTTAGAAAAATATGGATATGAATATACTTTACAAGTTCCAGAAATAAGAGAGAAAGGAAAAACGACTAATTTAGAAAAATATGGACACGAACAAAATTTTAAATCTTCTGAGTTTAGGGAAATGGTATCAAAAAAATGTTTAACAGAACACGGAGTAACAAGTTACGCCAAAGTTCCAGAGGTGAGAGAAAAAACAAAACAAACAAATTTAGAAAGATTTGGTGTCGAATGTGTTTTACAAGCACCAGAAATCAAGAAGAAAGCATTAAATACAATAAAACAAAAATACCACAAACAAGAAAATGAAAAAATTGTTAATATTTTCCAAATAGAAGAAATAAAAGAAAAATCGAAAAAAACTAAGTTAGAGAAATACGGAGTAGATCATCAAAGTAAACGAGAAAAAACTTGTAAACATTGTGGTCAATATAAAAATATCCAACACGAACATTTATGCAAAAATAATCCAGACAGAAAACTAAACAGACTAAAAGGAGATGATAACCCAAAAACAAACGCCAGAAGTTACAAACTACAAGCACCAAACGGCACTATTCACGAGGTTAAAGGAAGAATTGTATTATTTTG
>JACCDP010123523.1_pt1 | contig 18593 bp, 17 predicted proteins | sample 7445841 | NCBI WGS metagenome assembly JACCDP01 (sample SAMN15323441, study PRJNA562643) | freshwater metagenome | isolation source: river surface water | place: USA:Blue River Watershed | collected 2017-08-17
AGAAATTTTGGAATCTCATTAGCTAGAGGAAAATATATTGCATTACTTGATGCAGATGATTTATGGTTACCAAATAAACTCTCTAAACAGATTGAATATTTAGCGAAAAATAACGATATAGATGTAATTTTTTGTAGCTACGTAATTTTTGAAGATACATTAAGGAATTCTCTGCGAGTTGTTCGATTTAGAAATCCTCGCAAGATGATATTGCGATGGCTTCAGATGTTAGGTTTTGGTGGACTTGTTGAATCAGTAGGCCTGATCAAATCTGAATTCTTACGAAATCAAGGTGCATTCAGTGAGGACCTTTCAACTTCCTCGGGTTTAGAAATATCTTTAAGGGCATTAATAACTTCAAATGTTTTTGTATTACCTGACGTCCTAGTGGCTTACAGAATTTCGGATAACCAATGGCACAAAGATTCTGATGAGTTGGCCAAAAATTGCAAAATCTTAAATAACATGTACGGCGGGAAGGTTCTAGATGAGACTTTGATTAAGTCTTATCAGGACGCATATTTCTTCTGGAATGAAGTTCGTAAAAAAGGTCGTTCAGGGTTTTTGATTTCACTTGCTGTTTCCGTTCTGAGATTTAATATCCCTAGAATTCACATGTTCCTGGCTCTTCTCTCGCGAAATATTCGCTCATATTTGACTGGTGGTTTCCATTCCAAGGCGCTCAAGCGTTCGATTTTGCAAAGTACAAACAAACCAATAGGAAGGTAAGTACTGTTTCCACATGACGCTAACGCTCGCCTTAATGATCATCGCCTACGGCATAACGGTCACTGCCCTAACCCTGCTGGTTATTCGGGTTCGCCAATTAATAAGTATCTATAAAAAAGGTGCAGCTGATCCGACTCGAAGCGGTAATCGAGGAGCACGTCTTAAGAACACTCTGAAGGAAACACTTGGCCACACCAAGATGCTCAACTTCACCGGCACTGGAATTGCGCACTGGTTTGTCATGATCGGGTTTGGCGCTTTATTTGGAACTTTGATTCAAGCTTATTTCTTAATTTCTGATCCACGTTGGGCGCTTCCAGTAATTGGACACCTTTGGCCGTATGAATATTTCGTAGAACTAATTACTTGGTTAACTGGAATTGGAATCGTAACTCTAATTGGGGTTCGCCAAGCCACACGCTTTTTTCACAAGGGACGCACCTCTCGTTTCTTAGGTTCTGGAAATTGGAAGGCTTACTACGTCGAGGCAACTATTTTAGTTGTGGTCTTCTGTGTCATCGCACTTCGAGGACTCGAAGGCGCACTCTCTGAAGAAACCACTCGCAATAAGCACTACATCACCACTTGGTGGATTGCCGAAATGTTTAAGCAGCTCTCGCTTGGTCAAATTACAACAGCGATTCAAGTTATCGCTGCAGTCAAAATTTTTGTTTCAATGCTTTGGTTTGTTGTAATTGCATCAAACTTAACCATGGGTGTTGCATGGCATAGATTCTTGGCGCCAATAAATATTTTCTTTAAGCGCAATGCCAATGGCAAAAATTCACTCGGCCCGTTGCCGGAGATGTTGTCACACGGTAAGCCAGTTAATTTTGAAGATCCAGCCGAAGATGATGTTTTTGGACTTGGAAATCGCGGCGACATTTCTTGGAAAGGTCTGCTCGACATGACTTCATGTACCGAGTGTGGGCGTTGCCAATCGCAATGCCCTGCTTGGCACACAGATAAACCGCTCTCTCCAAAGTTATTGATTATGGCTATGCGCGACCATGCGATGGCTAAAGTTGTAGAAAATGAAGTATTAGTTGGCGAAAATGCGCCGATTTCACTTGATGTACTTTGGTCTTGTACTACGTGTGGTGCTTGTGTAAATGAATGCCCAGTTGATATTGAACATGTTGATCACATTGTAAATATGCGCCGCTTCCAAGTATTAGTTGAATCAGAATTTCCAACCGAACTCGGGGGAACTTTCCGCAATTTGGAGAAGGCTGGAAACCCATGGGGTGCGAATCGTAATGATCGCGAAGCTTGGATCGCCGAGTGTGATTTCCCAATTAAAGTTGTTGAAGGTGTGTTGCCTGATGACGTTGAATATTTATTCTGGGTCGGTTGCGCTGGTGCCTATGAAGAGCGTGCCAAGAAAACCACTAAAGCAGTTGCTGAATTACTTCACATGGCCGGGGTTAATTTTGCAGTCCTAGGAAAACGTGAAACTTGCACTGGAGATCCAGCACGCCGTAGTGGCAATGAATTTTTGTACCAAATTCTTTCGCGGGAAAATATAGATACTTTCAACGAGGTATTTGCAAACCGTGATGTTTCAAAAGGCAATAAGAAAATTGTTGTAACTTGCCCTCATTGCTTCACCACAATTGGCCGCGATTACGCGCAAAGTGGTTTTGAATTAACAATGATTCATCACACGCAATTGTTAAATCAATTAGTTCGCGAAAAGAAATTAATTCCAGTCAATAAAGCAACTACTTCACTTACCTATCATGATCCTTGTTATTTGGGTCGTCACAACGAGATTTATCAACCACCACGCGAATTACTAAATGCAACAGGTGTAAAAGTTACCGAGATGCCTCGTAACCAAGAACGCTCCTTCTGTTGCGGAGCTGGAGGTGGTCGCATGTGGATGGAAGAGAAAATTGGCGAGCGAATTAATCTAAGTCGCGTCGATGAAGCTATTGCTACCGGGGTAGATGAAGTCGCAGTTGCCTGTCCGTTCTGCCGAGTCATGGTTACCGACGGCATGACCTCGCGTGAGTCAGATGTTGAGGTCCTAGATGTTGCTCAGGCCCTCTTGCGAGCGGTAAAGCCACAGCCTGAATCGAGTCTATCCTCAGGTAATTCTCAGTTACCCTAAGGATCCTTCTCTTAAGCCACATTGGGTGGCCCCAGGAAATTAAATAAACCTGGAAATTTAGAGAGGAAGTCATGAGTAAGGGCGAAAGCAATAACCAACGCATTCTCGTAGTTGATGACGAATCGAGTATTAGCGATTTGATTTCAACCAGTCTTCGTTTTGTTGGTTTTGATGTGCGAACTGCAAATAATGGTTCACAAGCTCTACTAGTTGCCGAAGAATTCAAGCCGCACGCAATGGTGCTCGATGTGATGATGCCAGGCATGGATGGTTTTGAAGTCTGCAAACGTATTCGCAACGAAGGTCAAAATATCGGCGTTCTATTCTTAACTGCTAAAGATGGAATGGAAGACAAAGTTGCTGGTTTAACTATCGGCGGCGATGATTACATGACCAAGCCATTTAGTCTCGAAGAACTTGTGGCGCGTTTACGTTCTCTTCTGCGCCGCACTGGTGCGACTTCTACCGTTAGCGATGAAGAAAAAATTCGTTTTGCTGATCTTGAATTAGATGAAGCTACTCACGAAGTTCATCGGGCCGGAAACCTCATTGACTTATCACCTACCGAATTTTTACTACTACGCTATTTAATGATCAACGCTGATCGTGTTGTTTCTAAATCTCAAATTCTTGATCATGTTTGGCAATACGACTTCCGTGGCGATGCCGGCATTGTGGAAACCTATGTCTCTTATTTACGTAAAAAAATCGATACCTACGAACCAGCTCTGATTCATACTGTTCGTGGAGTTGGTTATCGACTACGGATTCCACCAAAGTAATTTATAAATGAAAAATCGAAATCCATTATCTAGTGCGAGCTTGCGTAGCCGACTCCTGGTCGGTGTATTGCTTTTGTCAGCACTCGGTTTTGCGATTTCAGATTTTGTGGCGCAAAATGCAATGCAAAAGTTCCTGCTTCAACAAGTAGACCAACAATTGCTAAGCGTTGCAGATGGCGCTTTGTTGCGAGTTGATCGAGCAGGTATTCAAGGCGATTCCGACCGCGATGATGATCGCCGCGATTCTCAAGCAAAAGCTGCTACAAATACCCCTTTGCGCAGTGTTCCTAGCTCGGTTTCAATCACTCTGCTCGATCCATTTGGAAACTATGTTGGCGGCGTCGGTGGCGATTTAAATTCGCAACAGATAACCGATTATGTTGTTGGTACTTTGCCAGCGAACGCCGCTAAATATGGAAACCGGCCATTTACGTTAGAAGTTCCGGGTGCTGATTTCCGAGTTTTGTCACGGATCTTGCCATCTGCAATGGGTTCAGTTTTCGTCGCACAATCTCTAGCTGGTGTTGATGAGACCTCAAAGCGTTTGCGGGTTATCTTCTTATTCATTGGTTTGATTGCTTTGCTATTAATTGGATTCGCTTCGCGAATGGTGATTCGTGTTGGTTTGCGCCCATTGGTTGCGGTTGAAGAAACCGCTGAGAGAATTGCTGCCGGTGATTTATCGGCACGTTTACCTGATGCGAAACCAGATACTGAAGTTGGCCGCTTAGTCACTTCACTTAATGCGATGCTATCCCGGATTGAAGAATCTTTTGCCGCACGTACTGCAAGTGAAAATAAATTACGTCGTTTTGTTGCAGATGCCAGCCATGAACTTCGTACGCCGTTAACAGCCATTCGTGGTTTTGCGGAATTACATCGGCAGGGTGCGGTCAAGGGTGAAGCCGCAACTTCAGAGCTAATTGGCCGAATTGAAAATGAATCAGTTCGCATGAGTGCATTGGTTGAAGATTTATTAGCGTTGGCCCGCCTAGATCAATCTCGTGATCTTGTAAGTGCTCCGGTAGATCTCACTGAATTAGTTTCCGAAGCAGTTGAATCTGCTCGAGCAGCTGGTCCTGATCATCCAATAACTCTAAATTTGCCGGAGGAAGCTTTCGTCCTTGGTGACGCACGCAAGATTCATCAAGTGGTTGCGAATTTGTTAGCTAATGCTCGAATTCACACACCTGCAGGAACACCGATCACGGTTTCAATTGAAAGCAACGATGAAGGCACAACTATCTCGATTGCCGACTCTGGCCCTGGCCTTTCTGAAGAGGACCAAGCCCGTATTTTCGAGCGTTTTTATCGCGCAGATCCTTCGAGAAATCGTGCAAAAGAAGAAGGAAGTGGTTTGGGTCTTTCGATTGTGGATGCCGTTATGCAGGCACATGGTGGAAAAGTTGGCGTTAGTTCAAAGTTGGGTGAAGGCGCAACATTTACGGTTTTCTTTCCGCTAGCTGCTAATTAAGCGATTCCATCGCGCGCAAAGTTGCAATTCGTTCCTGAATCGGTGGATGCGAAGCAAACATTTTTGAAACTGATGAGCCATCTAATGGTGATTCGATCCAGATGTGTGCAACAGCGGTAGATTTTTGATGCACCACCGTTGAATCTGCTGCCAATACTTCAAGTGCGCTACGTAAGCCAGCCGGGTTACGAGTAAAAGCAACGGCAGTTGCATCAGCTAAAGATTCCCGCTTTCGAGAAATTGCAGATTTCAACATCATCGCCGCAATCGGCGCCAAAATTAAAACTACTAGCGAAACAACCAACATGATTGGGTTGCCGTTGCTATCACGATCGCGACGCGCTCCACCGAACCACATCATGCGCATCAGCATGTCGCTGATCAGTGCAATTGCACCAGCTGTAGTTGCCGCTACTGCCGAAACTAAAGTGTCACGGTTTCCAACATGCGCCATCTCATGTGCAATAACACCTTGTAGTTCATCGCGATCCATTACATCAAGAATTCCAGTAGTAAATGCAATAAGCGCGTGTTCTGGATTTCGCCCAGTTGCGAAAGCATTTGGCGCACTATCTTCAACAATTGCCACCTTAGGCATCGGCAATCCACTGGCAATTGTTATCTCTTGAATCAAACCAAATAACTTTGGGTTATCGCTTTCTTGAATTTGCTTGGCACCGGTCATAGTTAATACCAATTTGTCAGATCCGTAATAGGAACCCCAAACCGAAATCAAAGTTAACCCAACTGCAAAAGGCACAATCGCGGCACTGCTAGTTCCAAGGTAAGTAAAGATTGATAATAAAACTAACCAAGTGAGTGCACCCATAGCTCCAAGCAGGAGAAAGGTTTTACGTTTATTGGCGCTTTGAGCAGCGCGAAACGAGACAGTTGCCATTGGCTTTTAGAAGCTTACGTTTGGAGCATTTCGGTTAGTAGCTTCATCAACTTCATAGAATTCGCGTTCATCTACTTTGGCAAAACCAGCAAAGAAGTTGGTAGGAATGGTTTTAACTGCTGTATTTAGTGAGCGAACATTGTCATTGTAGAACTGACGTGAAAATGCAACTTTATTTTCAGTAGTTGAAAGTTCTTCTTGAAGTGACATGAAATTAGCTGAAGCTTTTAGATCTGGGTAAGCCTCTGCAACAGCTAATAGCCCGCGCAGCGCTTGGGTCAACATGCCATCGGCAGCTGCAGTATCTGCGACAGTTGTAGCAGTTGTTGCTTTTGCTCGCGCTGTTACTACTGCATCAAAAGTTGATTGTTCGTGTTTGGCATAGCCTTTAACGGTTTCAACTAAATTAGGAATCAAATCAGAGCGACGCTTTAGCTGTACCTCAATTTGAGCAAACGCTTCGTCAACTGCGATATTGAGTTTAATTAATCGGTTGTACTGAGCAACAAAGAAAATGATTAATAGAACGGCAATTCCGCCGACGATAAGAGTTGTCTTCATTTTGACTCCCTAGTTAATTTGCAAAACCTAATTTAATTTATTGAATTATGGTTTGGTGAAAATTAATCCAAGAACGGCTAGCGGTTGGTCCGCGCTGTCCTTGATATCGTGAAGCATAAACGGCGGAACCGTAAGGATGCTCAGCGGGAGATGAGAGTTTGATTAGACAAAGTTGCCCAATTTTCATTCCAGGAAATAGTTTTACCGGCAAATTCGCCACATTAGAAAGCTCTAGCGTGATGTGGCCAGAAAATCCTGGGTCAATAAAGCCAGCAGTTGAGTGAGTTAGTAGGCCAAGGCGACCAAGTGATGATTTACCTTCTAGGCGACCGGCGATGTCATCGGGCAAAGTGATAACTTCATAAGTTGAGGCCAATACAAATTCACCTGGGTGCAAAATAAAGTGCTCATTTGGCTCGACGATCACTTCGCGAGTTAGTTCAGATTGCTCGATTGAAGGGTCGATTACCGAATACTTATGGTTTTCGAAGACTCGGAAAAAGCGGTCTAGTCGAACATCAACACTAGAAGGCTGAACCATCGATTCGGCAAAGGGTTCAACGGCAACCCGGCCAGCAGCAATTTCAGCTCGAATATCGCGATCACTTAGTAGCACGAGTGTGAGCCTACCTCAGCAAAGACGCCTAGCCGCTTTAGCACTTGCCTAAGTTACTGATGGGTAGCATTATTTGCCCATGAGCCATTACAAAGCGAACCTACGCGATATCGAATTCTGCCTCTTTGACCTATTGGGTCGCGAAAAAGTTATGGGTACTGCGCCATATGGCGAAGTCGACCGTGATACCGCGATGGGCATGCTTGAAGAAATGAAGCGCCTTTGCGAAAACGATCTTGCCGAATCATTTGTTGAAGGCGATCGTGTTGGTACTGATTTCAACAAAACAACTGGTGATGTAAAGCTGCCAGAGAGCTTTAAAAAATCTTACCAAGCATATGTCGATGGTGAATGGTGGCGTCTTGATGCACCAGTTGATCTTGGTGGCATGAAAGTTCCACCTTCAGTGCGTTGGGCAATCGCCGAAATGGTTTTAGGTTCAAATCCGGCAATTCACATTTATGCATCAGGTTACGCATTCGCTCAAGTTGCTTACGTGTTAGGTACTGAACCACAAAAACAAATTGCTAAGTTGATGGTTGATAAGCACTGGGGTGCAACTATGCAACTCACCGAACCAGATGCTGGTTCCGATGTGGGTGCTGGTCGAAGCAAAGCCGTCCAACAACCTGATGGAACTTGGCACATCACTGGTACAAAAAGATTTATTACTTCAGGAGATGCAGATCTTTACGAAAACATTGTTCACTTTACGCTTGCTCGCCGCGAAGGTGGCGGCCCAGGAACAAAGGGTCTCTCACTCTTTTTAATTCCAAAGTTCATGTTTGATTTAGAAACTGGCGAACTTGGAAAACGTAATGGTGTTTACGTAACAAACGTCGAACACAAGATGGGTCTTAATGTTTCTTCAACTTGTGAAATTAACTTAGGTGAAAAAGAGCCTGCAGTAGGTTATTTGCTTGGCGAAGTTCATGAAGGTATTGCGCAGATGTTTAAAGTTATTGAATTCGCGCGCATGATGGTGGGCACCAAAGCTATTGCCACACTTTCAGCTGGATATCAGCAAGCACTTTCTTATGCCAAAACTCGCGTTCAGGGCGGCGATATGAAAGTGATGAACGATAAAGCTAGCCCACGTGTTGAAATCATTCGTCACCCAGATGTGCGCCGCTCACTTATGGTGCAGAAGTCTTATTCCGAAGGTATGCGCGCGCTAGTCCTTTATACCGCTTCAATCCAAGATGAAATCGAATTAGCAATTCAAGCTGGCAATAAGGAACATGCTGAAGACTTAGAAAAGTTAAATGATTTACTGTTGCCGGTAGTTAAAGGTTACGGCTCCGAAAAATCCTGGACGCTACTTGGCACTGAATCGTTGCAAACATTTGGTGGCAGCGGATTCACACAAGATTGGCCACTAGAACAATATGTGCGCGATGCCAAGATTGATACTTTGTATGAAGGCACAACTGCAATTCAGGGTCTTGATTTCTTCTTCCGTAAGATTGTTAAAGATGGTGGCCGCGCAATTGGTTTACTTGGAAAAGAGATAAAGGCCTTTGCTGAAACAGGTGGCGCACATGCTGCTGAAAAAGAAGCGCTGCTAAAGGCACTTGGTGATTTAAATGCCATCATCGCAACTTTGGTAGGGCACGCAATGGAATCTCAAACCGATGCTGAAAAGATTTACACCGTTGGTTTAAATACTTCTCGTTGCTTGATGGCTGTTGGTGACATCATTACTGCTTGGTTGCTGTTGCGTCAGGCAGATATTGCTTTAGAGAAAATTCCAAACGCTGGAAAAGATCTAGAGTTCTACAACGGCAAGATTGCCTCAGCTAAGTTCTTTGTCACCAATTATCTGCCACACATCACTGCTGATCGCAAAATTGTCGAAGCAACCGACAATTCGATCATGGATATTTCAGACGCCGCTTTCTAAATCCGGTTAATTAGTCGTTAAACCGGCTAATTAGGTAACTAATCGGTTACCCTTGCCAAATGTTTGGAACCATAAATGCTTAAGGCGCGTCGAAGTGAGATTCTCTTAACTCTGGCTGCTGTCATGTTTGCTTCAAACGGCATTGCTTCCAAACTATTATTAAATGATTACATTTCCGCTTGGCGATTGGCGCAAGTCCGTTCGATTTCAACCTTCTTTTTACTCGCGGCCTACATCGCTTGGCGCGCGCCGAGAACTTTGCGCATTACCAAGCGCGAAATTCCCCGTTTGGCAGCCCTTGGCACCATCGGCATCGCAGCAGTAAATGGCGCCTATTTCTTAGCTATTTCCCGCATGCACGTGAGTATTGCCTTGCTAATTGAATTCACCGCGCCTGTCTGGATCGTGCTTTACCTGCGTTATGTCCGCAAAAAGCATGTACCTAATGAAATGTGGGCTGCGCTTTTCTTAGCCCTCCTTGGCTTGGCATTCGTAGCTCAAGTTTGGAAAGGTCTAACTCTCGACGGAATAGGAGTGCTTGCCGCTCTTGGCGCAGCTTTTGCATTGGCATTCTTCTTCTTAGCTGGTGAAGGAATTACCGAGCAACGCGATAATCAATCAGTCACTATGTGGGGATTTGGTTTCGCCGCCCTCGGTTGGTCTTTGCTGATGCCAATCTGGACCTTCCCATTTGATGTATTTACAGTTTCAATTCCATTAGGTGGCGCCCTCGAGGGTTACAACACTTCTGGTTGGGTGCTAATTCTTTACGTAGTTTTAATTGGAACGGTACTTCCATACCTTTGTGTGATGAATGGTCTGCGCAATCTTTCGGCGTCAACAACCAGTGCTTTCGGAATGCTTGAGCCAATTTTTGCTGGAGCGGTTGCTTGGTTCTGGTTTGGTGAATCTTGGACAATTATTCAATTAATTGGTGGCGTGATTGTGATTGCCGGAATTTATATGGCAGATCGCGCACGCAGCGCAGTTAAGTAATTAGTTTTCGTCAGGTTCGCGTTGTTGTGTGAAATCTTGCATGCCGCTATTAACTGGCATATCAACAAAGCGAGCAATGTGAAGTTGTGCTGAAACCGTAATTGTGCGAGTTGGACCGTTACGGTGCTTTGCCACAATTAAATCTGCTTCGCCTGATCGACTCTGTGGGTCATAGAGATCGTCGCGGTGCAAAAGAATTACAACGTCGGCATCTTGTTCAATAGAACCTGATTCGCGAAGATCTGAAAGCATAGGTTTCTTGTCAGAACGCTGTTCAGGTGAACGGTTGAGCTGTGAAATCGCAATTACTGGAACGTCTAACTCTTTTGCCATTAACTTTAAGTGGCGAGAGAACTCAGAAACCTCTTGTTGACGGCTTTCTACGCGCTTACCAGAGGTCATCAACTGCAGATAATCAATCACAATTAGCTTTAGATCGTGGCGCTGCTTTAAGCGACGGGCTTTCGCACGAATTTCCATCATAGAAAGATTTGGTGAATCATCAATAAATAATGGTGCATTTGAAATCTCGCCCATGCGACGCGCTAAACGTGACCACTCTTCATCAGAAAGAGCACCAGAGCGAATATTGTTTAAACCAACTTTTGCCTCTGATGACAACATACGCATTGTGATTTCAGAGCGCGACATTTCAAGTGAGAAAATAACTGAAGTTTTTCCATCGTGAATTGATGCTTGACGAGCGATATCTAAACCAAGAGTTGATTTACCAACTGCAGGACGCGCGGCAAGAACAATCATGTTTCCTGGATGCAAACCATTAGTTAATTTATCTAAATCGCGGAAACCAGTCATAACGCCTTCGATACCAACACCTTTAGAGATTGCTTCGATCTCATCGAGTGCTTGCGGCAACAAAGTACTTAGTTGAACATAATCTTCAGAAGTACGTCGTTCGGTAACTTGGAAAACTTCGACTTGTGCTTGATCAACTGCTTCGTCGACATCTCCTTCGACGGTGTAACCAAGTTGCACAATCTTGGTTCCGGCTTCAACTAGGCGACGCATGATTGCGCGTTCGCGAACAATCTTTGCGTAGTAACCGGCGTTAGCTGCAGTTGGTACGGAAGAAATCAAAGTGTGTAAATAAGGAGCACCGCCTGCGCGCGCAATATCTCCGCGCTTTGCTAGCTCAGCTGAAACAGTTACTGCATCGGCTGGTTCACCGCGACCATAAAGAACAACAATTACATCGTAGATAAGTTCGTGAGCGGGGCGATAGAAATCGCGTTCGCGTAAAATTTCAACTACATCGGAAATTGCATCTTTACTTAGAAGCATTCCGCCTAGAACTGATTGTTCGGCAATTAAATCTTGTGGTGGTGTGCGCTCAAATTCTGGCGCTGAATAATTAGCGTTGCCGCTTTGTTGGCCGCTGCGATTTGGAAGTTCTGCGATGCTCACGCGTAAAACCTCCCATTAGGCACTGACATTTATGCTGGCATTTATGCTGGCATATTGACGCTTGGTAGGCGCCAAACTGAGCGTGAATTACGCTTCAGGAGGCAAAGGTATGAGGGCTGCTCGCGTTAAGCGAATGTCTGGGCCTGTGCATGTGGGTAAAGCTGGGGATAACTCGGTGGATAAGCGTGAATTCCTGTGCACAAAGCGGTGGATGAACTGTGGGTATCTCTGGTTTTTCGCTGACTAATCTCTAAAGGCGCAGGTCAGTCGCGTTACATCGACTTACAACGTTGTGCATGAAAGTAAATAAAAAATTCTCATTAATTGAGATGAGATGAAGATGGCAAAATAAAACGGGCCCGATGCAATTAGCACCGAGCCCGTTCTAATTTTATTTAATTATTCAGCTACAACTGTCAAAGTAATTGTGGCAGTTACATGGTGGTCTAGTGAGACCTTTGCTGAATGTGTACCAGTCTTCTTGATGTGGCCAGCCATCTTGATGCTGTGACGATCAATATCGATCGCAACTGCGCTCTTGATTACTGCTGCAACATCTTTATCGGTTACTGAACCGAATAGACGATTTCCGGTACCAACTTTTACCTTGATGGTAAGAGTTGCTGCTTCAAGAGTTGCCTTGATTGAGTTGGCGTGATCGATATCGCGAATTTCGCGTGCTGCACGAGCGCGACGAATTCCTTCGATCTGCTTTTCTCCGCCTTGGCTCCAGGTAATCGCGTTTCCGCGTGGAAGCAAGTAGTTGCGGCCAAAGCCATCTTTAACAGTTACAACATCGCCAGCTTGACCAAGCCCAGCAACTTCGCGAGTAAGGATGAGTTTCATATTGTCATCGCTCCTTATCGCGCTGTAGATGTGTAAGGCAGTAGCGCTACTTCGCGGCTGTTCTTAACCGCTGTTGCTACTGAACGTTGATGTTGTGTGCATGCACCAGTTACGCGACGTGCGCGAATCTTGCCGCGATCAGAGATGTACTTACGCAAGGTGTTGATGTCCTTGTAATCAATGTAAGTAACTTTGTTCTGGCAGAAGCTGCATGGCTTCTTCTTAAACTTCTTATTAAGAGCAGCAGCCTTCGCGCCCTTATTCTTAGGCTCTTTTAAAGCCCGGTTATTTCTTGCTCCCATTGTGGTGCTCCTTTTCGAGGGCCCTAGTCCTATTTAAAAACAATACTTTTTAAAGTTTTAGCCTTTAATTTTGAACTAGGAATGGATGGATAGGTTGGTTTAAAACGGAGGTTCATCGCTAGTGGTGGTTGCCCAGCCGCCAGCAGATGGTGTTGAGGTTGATGCAGCCCAAGGATCATCGTTAAAGCTTTCAGCTGCTGGAGCAGAGAATCCACTGTTGCCACCGGCTGCACGTTGTGCGCGAGTAACTTTCGCAGTTGCACTGCGAAGAGATGGACCTACTTCATCAACTTCTACTTCAAAGACGGTGCGCTTTTCGCCCTCTTTTGTTTCATATGAACGTTGCTTAAGGCGACCCGAAAGAATGACTCGCATACCTTTTGTCAGTGACTCAGCAACATTCTCTGCTGCTTGACGCCAGATCTGACATTGAAGGAAAAGGCTTTCGCCATCTTTCCATTCATTAGTTGCTTTATCTAAATAACGAGGAGTTGAAGCAACACGAAACTTTGCTACCGCCGCACCTGAAGGGGTGAAACGTAGCTCTGGATCGTCTACTAAGTTGCCGATCATTGTGATTGTTGTATCTCCTGCTGCCATTTTCTTCTCTTTCTCTCGTATCTACTCGTGGGTGCCGTGCCTTTTATTCTGGACGAATTAACTTCGTGCGAAGTACAGATTCGTTTAGATTTAGCTGACGATCAAGTTCTTTGATCGCTGCTGGTTCGCAGTGCATATCTACAACTGCGTAAATTCCTTCAGATTTCTTTAGGATTTCAAATGACATACGGCGCTTGCCCCAAACATCGAGATTGTCGACTGTGCCGCCGCTATCTTTGATGATCTTGAGATATGTCTCAAGTGATGGTGTAACTGTTCTTTCTTCTAGCTCTGGATCAAGAATGACCATTAGTTCGTAGTGACGCATGCGTTAACCCGACCTCCTCTGGACTAAGACGGCCACGGCATTTCCGTGACAGGAGGGTTAGTGCTCTCATTTACCCTAAATATATTTCAGCGAACTGACATATATAAGGGGTGAAACAAGAGGCTAAGGGTAACTCTTGCCTGCCTCAAAGAGAAAATCGGCCAATTTGCCCTGTGAATCAGGCTTACTTGGGGAGCGCAAAGCAAGTGCCCGGCGGACCAGGATGGCGATCAGATAGACCGTGGCCGCTATTCGAGCCAGGCTGATCCAGGCATATCCCGTAAGAGGTAGCCCAAATTTCGCGCCGGTAACTGTGGCTAGGTGTTGCCAAATCGCAACATGGTAAATAACTTCGCCAACCTGCCAAATCCAGAATGCATGTAAGTCACGTTTATCAATTAGCGCAATTAAGGCAAGTGGTGCCAACCATAAAACATATTGCGGTGAATAAACCTTGCTCACACAGGTAACTGCGGCAATCAAAATAAATGCTAACTGCGCGAGTGAAGGAATGTAATCAAGTGCGAAGAGAAATATTCCAAGAGTTGCCGCACATGCCAGCAATAGAAGAATTGAAAGGTAATTCAAATTTGCTAACCCGATACCTAGGGCAGATAACGCATACCAGATCGATCCCCAATCCGCAGTACGTTCAATATTTAATTTGTAAAAATACCACCAACCATCGAAAGTCGTCAGCGCAACAGGCAAGTTGATTGCTAGCCAAGTGAAAAGGGCTATCGCTAAGTATTTTGCCGCGCCCTTTAAATTATCTCGACGATAGAAGATATAGATAATGGCTGGAATTAGAAAGATGGGAATAAATTTAGTTGCTATCGATACGCCAATAGCAATCGCGCTTTTGTCAAAATCTTTTCGGTCAAACCAGTAAATAGATAGCATCATTGAAGCTATCGCCCACAAATCCCAATTTATATAAAGTGAGGCTATAACTGCCGGAGAGAATGCTAGAAAGTATCCATATTCAGGGCGAATGCGCGCAGTTATGACTGCTACTGTAATAAATAGAATTGTAATTAGCGCTGCATTAATTAAAAAATAAGTTGTGGTAATTTGTGTAAGTTGCGCAGTTAAATACATAACTAGTCCAGTTATTACTGGATACTCGACTGGTTGGTCACCGCTAAATACCCATGCTCCAGAGCCAAATGAACGAGCAGCTAATAAGCTAGGTAGATCCGAGTAACAAGCATGAACATATTGGCCCGGAGTAGCCCAATTAATAGCTAAACACGGGGAAAATTTAAGAAAAGAGAGCGCACTTGCCAAGGTGGCAAAGAAAATAACTGCACGGGTTTTCAAATTTTTCCTACTTCTTCTTATATACCTGAACGCCGCCAGAGGTCATAACAACCGGATCTACTCCGCCAATATTTGCAGGTGCCGGGAAATTCATAACTGGTTCACCTTTTAGGGCGCCCTTCATGAAGGCAGTCCATATTCGAGCTGGGAAAGTTCCGCCAGTTACTGAAGTTAAGCCACCAATTCCATTTAAAGATTGTGACGCGTTATCTCTAAAGAGGGCAACTGAAGCCGCTAATTGTGGTGTGTATGCGCTAAACCAAGCAGAGGCATTTGATTGGCTAGTACCTGTCTTGCCCGCGGCTGGACGACCAAGGCTTAGGGCTGCTCCACCAGTACCGTTTGTGACAACAGCCTTTAGTGAATGTGTTAGATCAGCAATCACATCTGCTGAAAATACTTCTTGAGTTTGAGATTTACCTTCATAGAGAACGCCGTTATTTGAGCCGAGTACTTGTGTAATTAAATAAGGTTTCGCGTAAATTCCATTGGCAGCAAAAGTGGCGTATGCATTTGCTACATCAATCACGTGTGGGCTTGCCGCACCCAGTACCACTGATGGGGTTGGCATCATGGCAACTGATTCCGGAATTCCAGCTCGGCGAGCAACGTCAACTACATTTGCAGGACCAACCTTGATTCCAAGTGGAACGAAAATAGTATTGATTGAATGTGCTGTTGCATTTATAAGTGAGGTTTGACCCCAACCTTCATTTCCATAATTAGAAACTTCATAGGGCTTACCTGCATCATCAAATGTTTGTGGGCTGTCACCATTCCACATAGATGTAAGTGGGATCCCTTGTTCTAGGGCCGCAATAATTGCAAATGGTTTAAAGGTAGAACCGGCTAGAGCAATTGATTGAGTTGCATCATTTAATTGGCGTTCTACATAGTCTTTTCCGCCATACATAGCCACTATCTCACCCGTACCAGGGCGGATTGCGACTAAACCAATATGCATATTATCTGGTGCTTTTTTAGGTGCTTGTTTATTAACTGCATCAACTGCAGCTTGTTGTGCTTTTTGAACCAGGGTTGTTTTTACAATTAAGCCCCCGACCAAAATTTGCTCATCGGTAAATCCAAATTTAATTAATTCTTTACGAACCGCTTCAATTATGTGACCTTTTGGGCCACTTAGAGAACCAGATGTAGACCGTGGAGTTATGTAAGGAACTTTTAGCTTACTGGCTTCCTTTTCAGTTAGCCATCCTTTTTCAACCATTCCTTTTACTACGTAGGCAAATCTATTTTCTAGTCTTGGGCCATTGTCCTTGTTAAATGCTGGATCATATAAACCAGGTGAACGCAAAATTGATGCAAGCACTACTGCTTGCGATACCGAGAGTTGATCAACTGTGCGATTGAAATATTGTTGAGATGCGGTCTGCACGCCGTAAGAACCACGACCGAAATAAATTGTGTTTAGATAATTTTCAAGAATCTCATCTTTAGAAAGTTGATTCTCTAACTTAATTGCAATTACTAACTCTTTGATCTTTCGTTGAATAGTTCGTTCGGAAGTTAAAAAAGCTGTTTTGGCATATTGTTGAGTGATTGTTGAACCACCGCGACCATTTCCTAAGGTAATGATGTTGTCGATTACTGCTTGAGATAATCCTTTTATGCTAAATGCTTTATTTGAATAGAAATTTCTATCTTCGGCAGCCATTACAGCTTCACGTAAATGCAAAGGTATTTTGGCCAGTGAAACTATCGTGCGATTCTGCGCGCCAATTCGGCCAATCTCTTCGCCATTTTCATATTGAATAACAGTGGCTTGGCTATTTACATATGCATTTGGATCTGGAATAGAAACCGTGAAATAGGCGATCGCAAATAAGGTCGATCCTGCAACAAAGCCAAAGCCTCCCATGAAGATGGCGGCCCTGATTAATAATCGCTTGGAGAGCTTAAATGGCATGGTTTAAGGCTACCCGTTATGCCCAGTCACTATCTTCAAGCGTTCGCGTGTAACGAGGTGGTTTGCGTTCGATTCCATCACCCAAGACAAAGGAGACGCATAAGTGATTCCAGGAGCAATCACGGCAAACTTCAACTATATAAACCTTAAATTCACCAAACTCTTTCTCCATCTCTCGGAGTTCAGCTGCGCTCTTAATGCGCCCTGAGTATTGGCCGAGTTGATCGCCAAAGGTGTAGATGAGTTCGACCATCGATTGGTGTTTGCAAACCGGACATGGTCTAGAAGTTTTAACCCCATGAAATTTCGCGGCTCTTAGTAGATAGGGGTCAGCATCGCAGGCATTAACCGTTCCACGAAAGAGCGCAATTAAGGTGGCGCGCTTATCGAGTGAATAATCGATGAATGAGCGTTGCGATTTCATTAAAGAGAAGAATAAAGGGTCTTAAGTAACTACGCTTGTCAATATGAACTTCTGGCAGCTGCTGCAGCATCCACGGTTATCGCGCCTGCTATTGGTGCGCTGGATTGGCCAAGCAACGGATGGAATTTTCCAAGGGGCGCTGGCCACCTTTGTTCTTTTCTCACCCGAACGCCAAGCAAGCGCCTTGAGTGCTGCATTAGCTTTTGCAGTAGTACTCCTGCCTTATTCGCTAATCGGTCCTTTTGTTGGGACGGTACTTGATCGAGTATCTAGGCAGCGAGCTTTATTGATTTCCAATTTTTCCAGAGCCATTGATTTACTCTTAATAACTCTTTTGGTTTTCACAGGTAGAACCGGAATTCAATTAACCATTCTTGTTCTGATTGCATTTGGCATCAACCGTTTAATTTTGGCGGCAACATCCGCAGGTTTACCGCTTTTAGTTGATCAACCTAATCTTATTTCGGCTAATGCGATGGCTGTCACTGGTGGATCGGTATTCCTAGTTCTAGGCGGCGGTCTAGGAATGGGACTGCGAAAAGTTTTTGATTCATTTGCCAGCGCCAATCATGTTGATGCCTATCTAATAATGGCTGCAGCCATGGGTTATGCCCTTGCTTCTCTTATGGCAACCCGTTTGCGCAAAGAAGAAATTGGTCCATTAAAAGAAGATCACAAGCCGGCCTCATTTGCGCAAGGTTTTATCGAGATGCGCGAAGGTTGGGACTTCTTAAGAATTCATAGTGATGCACTTCGCGGAATTATTGCAAATGGTTTTCAACGAGGCGGTTTGACTGCATTAACACTTGTTCGCTTGATGCTTGAACGAAATACTTTTAACGATCCAGCCGAACCGGAAGCGGGGTTAGCTGGATTAGCTCTGGCTTTCTCTATCGCTGGGATTGGAATTGTGTTGGGCGCTCTTATTGCTCCCTTAGGCGTTAAGAAATATGGTCGGCATAGTTGGATGCGAGCGATGATGTTCTTGAGCGTTTTAGGTCCCTTACCACTAGCGATCTGGGGAACTGAAGCAACTTTATTCTTGGCTGCTTTCTTGACAAGTTTATTTGGTCAGAGTTTTAAAGTGACCAATGATGCATTAGTTCAATCAAAGATTGATGATTATTACCGAGGCAGAGTCTTTGCTGTTTACGATGTTTTAGTGAATGCCGCCATCGTTAGTGGTGGAGTGATTGCAGCACTTTTGCTCTCAGATACCGGGCAAGGTTGGCAAGTTCCAACTTTAGTGTCAAGCATTTATCTTGCGACAGCGCTTCGCTTACTTCGCAGCGGAAAATTTCTCCCACCAAGCAAGTAATTCTTTAGTCGCTTCTTCTTCGCCA
>JACCDP010772662.1_pt1 | contig 18592 bp, 22 predicted proteins | sample 7445841 | NCBI WGS metagenome assembly JACCDP01 (sample SAMN15323441, study PRJNA562643) | freshwater metagenome | isolation source: river surface water | place: USA:Blue River Watershed | collected 2017-08-17
AAAATAAAAAAATGATAGATTTTCCATTAACAAAGATTTTATTCTTGGATATTGAAACTGTTGGAATATGTCCCGATTGGGATACTTTGGTTAAAGAAAAACCTGCCCTTTCATTTCAATTTGAAAATTATTTCGATTGGTTTCAGAAAAGGTTTCCTGAAGACGCGGACAAACCCGTTGGACAAATGTTTGTTAATAGGGCAGCATTAGTTCCGGAATTCTCAAAAATCGCTTGTGTTAGTGTTGCGTTTGTAACTGAAAAAGGTGAAATTAAAATGCAATCATTTAGTGATTTTGACGAAAAAAAATTATTGACTGAAGTCCAAAAGTTATTGTATAGGGTTGGAGAATTGGGATTTTGGTTATGTGGACATAACGTTAAAGGTTTTGATATTCCAGTATTGGCAAAAAGAATGATTATGAATGGTATCATGCCACCAAAAATACTCCCAGGTCATGGTGTTAAACCTTGGGAAATTAAAGCTTTGGATACGAAAGAACTTTGGCAATATGGGGGATATGGTTCAATCGCATCTTTGGAATTAATGTGTGTTTCTTTGGGTGTTGAATCTTCCAAAACAATGGAAGTTACGGGGAATAAAGTACACGATGCATATTGGATTGATAAAAACTACGAGGGTATAGTTAAATATTGTGAAAAAGATGTGGAGGTATTGATTGAGGTATTAAAGAAATTAACAACATTGAAATAATATATTATGGATAATTTGGACGAATTAGATATTTTACAAGAAAAATTAAAGAATTTATTATATGACTCGGGAGTCGACTTTAGTGAGGATTCCGAAGATATAAAAAGAATTCAAGAAATGTTAGGTATGGATATAAACGAACTTGCAAATGAGATGGAATTAACATATAAAACAAAAACTATTAATATAGAAAAAACTCACCCTGATGCGATAATACCAACTTACGCTTATCCGTCAGATTCAGGTTTTGATCTATACGCTTTGGAATCCGTTGTAATTAAACCATTTGGGAGGGAGGCAATACCAACTGGTATTAAGGTATCTTTCGATGAAGGTTATGAGATTCAAGTAAGACCTAAAAGTGGTTTGGCCCTCAATATGGGACTTACAGTATTAAACACACCTGGTACTGTTGACCAAGGTTACACCGGAGAAATCAAAGTTATAGTTTTCAATACGAACAATAATTCCGTAATGATTGAGAAAGGTATGAAAATTGCTCAAGGAGTTTTGTGTCCCGTAATTCAAGGAAAATATGTAAAAATTAATGAAGTGAATAGTGTTGGAGAGAAGGACAGAAATAATAATGGTTTTGGTTCAACAGGGATTGGCTTATGATTACAGTTGGTTATTCTACAAGAAAATCAAATCCTGAGTTTATAGAATACTTAATTAAAAGTTCTGGATTCAAAAAAATTAAAGTTATAGAAAAAATAAACAATGGAGAGAAATCTCTTTGTGAGGTATATAACGAAATATTGAATGAATCAGAAACCGACATCGTGATATTATGTCATGATGATATATATTTCGACACAAACTCATGGTATAGTAAATTAATTAAACACTTTGAAAAAACAGATTTTGGAATTTTAGGTGTTGCAGGAACTACTTCAATACCCAAAAGTGGTATGTGGTGGGAAGACAGAAGTAAAATGGTTGGTATTGTAAATCATGAAAGTAACGGTAAAAAATGGGAGTCCAAATATTCCGAATCTTTAGGTAATTCAATTAATGAAACAATAATTGTTGATGGTTTATTTATTGCCTTGAATAAAAAAAGAATCAAACATAAATTTAATGAAGAATTTAAAGGATTTCATTTTTATGATGTTTCTTTTTGTTTAGAAAATTATATACAAGGTGTTAAAATTGGGGTTATATCAAACATAAGAATTACTCACAAATCAATAGGACAAACAAATACTCAATGGGATGAAAATCGTATTTTCTTTTCGGAAAAATATCAAGAAAATCTACCAATCAAGGTTCCTTTTGATGAAAATAAAAGATTAAAAGTTCTTATAGCATGTTTGAGCTTTAAAACTTTCACAGGTTCTGAAATTTATGTTTATGAGTTGGCAAAAAATTTAATAAAACAAAATTGTGATGTCACAGTGGTATCTAATATTGGGGGACCCTTAACAACAATAGCGGAAAGAGTAGGAATAAATTGTGTTTCTCTATCAAATCCACCAGGATATAAAATGGGTGATGGAAAATGGGGACTGAACACAGGTAAGGGATTTGAACTTTCTAAAGACAAAGTGTTATATAAAATAAAAGATGTCAATTTCGATATCATTCATGTACAACATAAACCAATCACTGAAAATATAGTTAGATTATATCCGAATATAAATAAAGTATCAACTATACATTCGGAAGTTATTGATTTGGAGAAACCTGTAATACATCCCTCCATAAAAAAATATATTGCAATTCGTCCAGAAATAAAAGAATATTTGATATCTGATTTTGATATTAATGAAAATGATATTGATATTATATATAATCCAATTGATTCCCAAAAATTTAACACAAATAATACAAAGAAAGGAAATTATGTTTTATTTGTCGGTACAATAGATTATTTAAGAAAAGATACCATATTCGATTTAATTGAATATACAAAAAGTAATAGTTTGGAACTTTGGTTAATTGGGGAAAATAAATCTGATTATTTGACTGATGTTTTAGAGAATAAACATGTAGTTTATCATAAACAAACTTGGGATTTAGATAAATTTATAAAAAATTGTTTTGAGGTTGCGGGTATTCAGTTGGGTAGAACAACAATAGAGGGATGGATGTCAGGTAAGAACGCTTGGATTTATAACGTGAATGAAGAAGGTGAAATATTACAAAAAAATAGATTTGAACCTCCTTTAGACATTGAAAAATATCACTCTAAAAACGTCAGTAAAAGTATAAAAAATTTATATATAAAAATTATAAATAATGGTGATTCTAACTACATCGTATAACTGTGAAAACTATATCGAATTCTGTCTTAATAGTATTTTAAGTCAATCTTATAAAGATTTTAAATGTTACATAACAGATGATTTATCGACAGATGGTACTGTAAAAAAAATAAAATCAATTATTAAAGATGATGATAGATTTATTTTAATTGAGAATCAAAAAAAATTGTTCCAGCCTGGAAATTATGACTATGTAATACGCGAATTGAATATCGACGATAATGAAATTTGTGTGGAAGTTGATGGAGATGATTGGTTGGCGAATCCTAAGGTTCTGAAAAAAATTTCTGAAATATATCAAGATGAAGAAGTATGGATGACAAGTGGCTCATTTAAATATAATGATGGGAGGTCTGGTTTTGCTAGTAAACCTCAAGTTTTCAATAATATAAGAAAACAAGTTTTCACCCTTTCTCATATAAGAACTTGGAAATCTTGGTTGTGGAAAAAAATATCAGTTGAAGATTTGAAAGATGAAAACGGTAATTACTGGGAAGTATCGGGTGATTTATCATTTATGTTTCCGATGTTTGAGATGTCTGGTGAAAAAAATTATAGATTTATAGAAGACATACTTTATGTTTATAACGAACATAATCCAATGAATGACCACAAAGTTAATCTTCCTAAAGTCATGAAAACTGTAAACAAAATAAGAAATAAAAAATCATATGATAAATTATAACCCTAAAATATCTGTTTGTATCCCGACATATGAGTCTAACGGAAAAGGGGTAAAGTTTCTGTCAAAAAATTTGGATTCAATATTAAACCAAACTTATAATAATATTGAAATAATTATTTCAGATCATTCTCAAAATGATGATATTGAGATTTTTGTCAAATCATTAAATTTAGACAATATATTATATCTCAGAAATAGAGATAATATTGGTTTTCCGTCGTATAATACTAACAATGCTATCAAAAATTCAAAAGGAGATTATATTAAACTTATGAATTTGGATGATTACATTGAAGGCAATGATACTATACAAATAATGGTAGATTTATTGTCCAAGGGAAGTAAATGGGTCCTTTGTGGTTGTAAACATTTAAATTATGATTCTGATTCATGGTCAAATCCAATAATCCCTAGAATCGAGGGGGATGGTAAACATCTTTTAAATGGGGTTAATTACATTGGTTGTCCAAGTGTGGCATTAATACCTAAAAACGAATATTTCGATACTGAAGTGATTTACATGATCGATTGTGAATTATGGTATAGAATGTATATTAAATATGGTTACCCCGGAATTTTAGAAGATCATAGAATTGTTATAGGTATAGGAAACCATACGTTGACAAACCAACTATTGGATAAACAATACGAGTGGATTGAAAAAGATAAAAATTATTGTAGTATAAAATATAATCAATGAAAAACATTCAATTATTTGTACCTAAATTTAGGAAAGAAGAAATATTAGAAGAAATCTCTGATTGTTTAGATAAGGGATGGACAGGATTAGGATATAAGACAATAGACATTGAAAATAAGTGGAAAGATTATACCAAATTACCTTTCTGTCATTTTATAAACTCTAATACATCAGGTTTACATTTAGCAATTAAAATATTAAAAGACGCCAATAAATGGTCGGATGGTGATGAAATTATAACTACACCAATAACTTTTGTATCATCAAATCATTCAATAATGTATGAAAGAATGACTCCTGTTTTTGCGGATGTAGACGAATTTTTATGTTTGGACCCAAAATCGGTAGAATCTAAAATTTCTAAAAAAACTAAAGCAATTTTATTTGTCGGTATTGGAGGTAATACGGGTCAGTTGAACTCTATAATTGATTTAGCAAAAAATTATAAGTTGAAAGTTATTTTAGACGCCGCGCATATGTCAGGAACATTCATATTAAATCCTGAAACCAAAAAACCGGAACATGTAGGACATAGGGTTGATGTTAGTGTTTTTAGTTTCCAATCAGTTAAAAACTTACCTACCGCGGATTCAGGAATGATTTGTTTTAATAATGAAGATTATGATAATCTTACTCGTAAATTATCTTGGTTAGGAATCGACAAGGATACTTTTCAAAGGACAAATGATAAAGGAAATTATAAGTGGGAATATGAAATTGTTGATGTTGGATATAAATATCATGGTAACTCTATCATGGCATCAATGGGATTAGTTGGTTTAAAATATTTAGAAGAAGACAATCAAAAAAGGAGAGAAATTAGTAGTAAATATGAAATAGCGTTCGAAAAAAATGACGTGAATTTTGTAAAATTACACAAAGATTGTGTAATACCATCAAGGCATTTATTTCAGATAATAGTTGATGAAAGAAATAAATTTATGGAACAACTTAACCTTAATGGTATTCATCCTGGAGTTCATTACCGAGATAATACCAAATATAAAATGTATAATAATTCATATAGTAAATCCCCTAATTCGCATTTTATTTCGGAAAAATTAATTTCATTACCATTACATTTGTTTTTGTCTGATGAAGATATTAATTACATAATTGATAATGTTATTAACATAAATAATATTTTAAAAAAATGAAAGGTATTATAATTTTAGGAGCCGCAGGGTTATCAAAAGAATTTTATTATTATATCAAAAGATCGAACCCTGAAATTGAGGATTTTATTTTTGTAAATGATTCGAATGATGGACAAGTATTTATAGATGTAGATGGTAAAAAATTTTCAGTGGTGAAAAATTGGAAATTCAAGGAAAAATACCCTTTTGTTGTTGCAGTAGGGAATCCCAAACTAAAAAAAATATTAGTAGAAAGGGCATTCAATTGTGGGTTATACCCATCAGAAACTATCGTAGACCCATCTGCAATTATCTTATCAGATAAAAAGAATTTAGGTTTAGGCGGCGTAATATCACCAGGGTGTGTGGTTACTTCGAATGTAAATATAGGAAATTTTGTAACATTGAATTTAAATACAACAGTTGGGCATGATACTATAATTGGTGATTTTTGTACAACAAACCCTGGTGTCCATATTTCAGGGCAAATTGAAATTGGTGATTTTAATGAATTTGGCACAGGATGTGTGGTTAGAGATAGATTAACAATTGGTTCACATAAAACTTTTGGGGCTCAAACAGCTGTCGTAAAAAGTATAAAAAGTGATAATCCAGAAATTTATGTTGGTGTTCCGTCCAAAATATTGTTTAAAAATGAATAACATAAAAATAAGTTCAAACTGGGATTTAAAAATTAAAATAGAATCTGAAATTCTATGTGAATTGTATGTTGATGTACTTCCTTTATCCACTAGATCCGTATCTAGAATTTTGTGGGTAGTAGAACCTGATGAAGTAAGTAAACTAAAAAATTCAATAATACAAAGATGTAATGAATTTGATTTGATTCTTACATATGATGAAGACATTCTTGCAACTTGCGCAAACTCAAAATTTCATCCTCATGGTATGACTTGGATAGATAGTTTTGATTTCAAAAAAAATAAAGAATTTGCAGTAACATCATTGGTGGGTGGAAAAAAATTATCAAACAACCATTTATTGAGACAGGAATTACCAAAAATAAAAGACAAAATCACATCTATACCGTTACATCTTTTTAATAGTAAAAATTGCGCTTATAATGGAGTTGAACCTATGAATATTATGGAAAATACAGATATTAAAAATGAACTATTCTACTCCCAATTCCATATTTCAATTGAAAATTTTTCCAAAAAAAATTATTTCAGTGAAAAATTAATTGATTGTTTTCAAACTAAAACGATACCTATTTATATGGGATGTACAAATATAGATGAGTTTTATGATTCGAGAGGAATGTTTATAGTAAACAATATTAATGACATTATAGAAGTTTGTAATTCTTTGACACCAAACACTTACCATCAGATGTTAGAGTACGTCGAAAAGAACTATATTTTGAGTTTTGTACACGCCGATTTCAGAAAATTATTAAAAAACGCAATAAATCAATTTATTGGAATTAATAACTTTTAGGTTCCAAGCTAAAACTATCTATAAATAAAATTATTATCAAGACATTAAATTTTAATGTATTATGTCAAATTATATTTCATCTTACTTGAACGGGGGATTAGGAAATCAACTTTTTCAAATCTCACATGCATTGTCACAAGGTTTTGAAACTGAGAGAGAAGTTGTCTTTCCGCCTTATTCTACAACTCAACTACAAGGTAATAATACCGTAAAATATATCGATAACATATATTCGAAATTAAAATTTGTAGATAACATCACAAATTATGATGTTGTACAAGAACAAGAGTTCAATTATAATAAAATATACCCAACAAACAAAAATACGTTGTTTTACGGATATTTTCAAAGTTCAAAGTATTTTGCAAATCACCAAGAAGAAATTATTGACATATTTTCCCCTCCGAATTCTTTCGTAGAAAGAATGTATCTAAAGTATCCGCAATTAAATGAAAAAAATACAGTATCTTTACATGTAAGAATAGGCGATTATCTGAAGTACCCAACCATTCATCCGACTGTTTCTGAAAATTATCTAATGAATGCTATAAAAAAAATTGGTGATTATTCTTATGTTTTTTTGTTTAGTGATAATCATGAGTTCTTAGAAAACATGAAACTACAAAACAAAATTATTATCTCTGAGAAAGATTATGAGGAATTGTGGTTGATGAGTTTATGTGAAAATAATATAATATCTAATTCAACATTTTCTTGGTGGGGAAGTTTTTTGAACAAAAATTACGCAAAAATAGTTGTTGCGCCTTCTTTATGGTTCGGACCTGATGGTCCTAAAAATTATGAGGACATTTACGAAAAAAGTTGGAATATAATTGATGTTTCATATAAAAATGGTAAATTTGGATAAATAATATAATTTGAATAAAAATGGAAATAATTCTTTATAATAATTTTAATAATGGTGATGTTTTTTTTTCTCGGGCAATAATAAATTTAATTCACAAAATTTTCCCGAACCATGTTTTAACGTATAAACATAGTAAAGAAAAAGGGTTATTAAAAGATTATGATTTCATTGTGGAAGAAAGTTTAGATGTTTTTTGTGACATGGAAGAAACAATTAGGAGTGTTGATAATAAATTATACGTCAATACTTGGTACGGGCAAAATCACAGAAATTTTATGGCTCAGGGTGGAGGGGCTTCACTAAGAACAGTCCAATTGATAATACAAAATATTCAAAGTTATTTAAATACGAATGTTCAGATTTCAGAGATTGATATTTATCCTACCGTAGATTATGAAAAATTAAAAATAAATATTAATTTAATAAAAAATAATATTTTGATTTGTAATGATGATGCGGTTTCAGGACAGTCTAACAATATGGATTTAGAACCAATCATATCGTATTTATCACAAAAATATAAAGATATTATGTTTTATGTCACCAAAAAAACAAATTTTTTTTCAGAAAATATTACGTATATAGACGATTTATTAACACAGAGACCTAACTTGTTGGAAGTTTCCTATATATCAAATTATTCCTCAATAATCATCGGTAGATGTTCAGGACCATATTCATATTGTATGACTAAGGAAAATATCTTAGACGCGAATAAAAGTTTGGTCGCTCTTTGTGGTGATTATATAATTGGAATTTGGAGTAAAGATTTTTTCAAATGTAATTACATACATTCATACACCGATGACTTATCCAATGTTCAAAATATTATTGAAAATGAAATCGAACGAAAATATATTAAGTCAAATATCTAAGTTGAGATTGTGGTATGACAATGAGGAGCATATCAAAAAATTAAGAAAATTTATTGAGGAAAATGACAATATTTTTTTCAGGTACTATAAAAAAAGAAATTTTGATGTTTTAAAAAATCATAAATACACCTGTTTATATTATTATAATTCAGACTGTGTTGGGTATGGACATTTAGATTCAGAGTCAGATAAGATATGGTTAGGTATTTTAATATCTACTAAATTTCAAGGTATGGGTATAGGAAGTGTAATTATGGACGACTTAATATATAACTCAGACAAAGACATTCATCTTACAGTAGATTTGAACAATCAAAACGCAATTACTCTTTATGAAAAAAAAAAATTTATTAAGATTTACCAAAATGATAAATTTTATACTCTAAAATTAAAAAAAATGGCAGATACATTAGGAAGTATTATAGATAAATTAGTAACTGTGGATATGAAAATGTGGGACAATCAAGAGTTGTTGTATGAAATAAGAAGAATTTCATTCGACGAATTTAAAGAAAAATATTTTTTAACAGAAGAAGGGTCCAAAATTCTTTGGGAAATTCTCAAAAAAGCATGTGATTTAAATGTTCAAAGAAATCAATTAATAAATGAGGTAGATTTCAAAATTGTTGAAATGATACAGTCTCAGCAGAATGGGGAATATTTAGATAACGGAAAATTCATTCAAAGATCTTTCAAAACATACTGATAATGAAAGTTAGTGAGATATTAAAAAATATATATAGTATAGATTGGAAAAATCTCAACATTTTGGAGTGTGGGGCGAACAGTCTTGGTAACGAAACTTCAGATTTAGAAAATACTAACAACTGTTGGTATTTGGAACCTAATGATATGGATTATAATAATTTGGTAAAAGTCAGGAAAAATACTTTGAAATTAGCCCTTTCAGACAAAACAGGAGAGATAGAATTCATTGTAAGTTCACAACCTGGTAATAGTAGTTGCGAATATTCCGAAGCGCATTTGAACGAGTTAAAAACATACAATAGTACTTTTCAGAACACTGTTGTTGATTGCATAACCTATCATCATTTACAAAAAAAATTAAATACAATATTCGATATATTAGTTTTGGATGTTGAAGGTCATGAACCAAAGATATTAAAAACATTTATAGGAATGTCCGAAATTTTACTTCCAAAAATAATAGTCATAGAATGTGGATATACTTGGATTGAAAGATTGGATATTCTCCAAAAACTAGGATATAAAGTAGATTGTTTTTATTTTAATAACTGTTATTTAAGTAAAGGTAACCTAAACCGAAATATGGAAAATATCGATACTTACAACAGAACGTGGAAAAAATTTGTTTGGAATGGAACATTGATATATGAAAATCCACTGTTATGATACCTATTTACAAACCTTACCTTACAAGTGAGAACTTAAAATATTCTCATGACGCAATAAATTCTGGTTGGATATCTTCACAAGGTGAATATTTAGACATTGTTAAAGATCAACTGAAAAAAGAATTTAATTTTGAAAAAGTTATTTTAACCAATAATGGAACTACCGCAACACATTTAATTGCAATTGCACTTAAATATAAGTACCCACATATAAATAAAATTATCGTGCCTAATAATGTATATGTTGCGGCTTGGAATTCTTTTTTATTCGATAAAAATTTCAAGTTAATACCAATAGACACAAACTTAAATACTTGGAATTTTGAAGAATCAAAATTAGATAGCATGATTGATGAAACCACCGCAGTATTAGTTGTACATAATATAGGAAACATAATCAATGTCCCTAAATTAAAATCAAAATTCCCAAATACCATTTTTGTTGAGGATAATTGTGAAGGATTTACTGGAAAATATGCTGATGTGTACACGGGTACTCAATCATTCGCATCGTCCATATCTTTTTTTGGTAATAAAACAATAACATCAGGAGAAGGTGGTGCTTTCATAACAAATGACCAACATGTGTTTGAGTATATTAATAAAGTAAAATCTCAGGGACAAACAAATGAAAAATTTATACATGATGTTTTAGGTTATAATTATCGAATGACAAATGTACAGGCGGCAATATTATATGGACAGTTATTAGATTTTGATAAGATAAAAAATTTGAAAAAAAATGTTTTTGAAAATTACAATGAAAACCTAAAAGATATTGAGAACATTTCATTTCAAAAAATAGAGGATAATACTCAACATTCTCAATGGATGGTTGGTATAAGATTAAATGATTTTAGTATAGACGATAAGAAAAGATTAGAGTATTATTTATACAAAAATAATATCGAAACTAGATCCATGTTCTACTCAATAGAAAAACACAGTCATTTATCTGAATATAAAATAGAAAGTAAAAATGCAGAAATTTTAGAATCGCAATGTTTAATATTACCATCTTATCCGGAACTAACAAAAAATCAAATATCTTATATTTGTGAAAAAATAAAATTTTTTAATAGAAATAAAAATAATATTAAATAATTGACTTAAATAAAAAAATATAGATGAATAATATCTTGATATAATGATACCAAAAAATAAAATTGCGTTAATAACAGGAATAAACGGTCAAGATGGATCTTATCTATCAGAATTATTATTAAGTAAAGATTATGAAGTACATGGTACTATAAAACGAAATTCAATATCTGAGAATCAAACTGCCAGACTGAATTCAGTGTATAATGATATTAGTTTGCATTATGCAGATATGACTGATTTATCATCTTTAATATCTGTAATAAAAAAAATAAATCCAAATGAAATCTATAATTTGGCGGCTCAGTCACATGTGAAAATATCATTTGATCAACCAATTTATACATGTAATGTTACTGGAATGGGAACTCTTAATTTATTAGAGGCGGTTAGAATTGTTAATGATAAGATAAAAATTTATCAAGCATCATCCTCTGAAATGTTTGGTAATTCTATAGATTTCGATGGGTTTCAACGGGAAACAACTCCTATGATTCCAGTTTCCCCTTATGGGTGTGCAAAAGTATTTTCTTATAATATATCCAACAATTATAAGAATTCGTATAATATGTTTATTTCAAATGGAATTCTTTTTAATCACGAATCACCTAGAAGAGGAACTAATTTTGTAACAAATAAAGTCTGTAAAGAAGCGGTAAAAATTAAATTAGAGTTATCTAATGAATTGAAACTTGGTAATTTAGATGCAACAAGAGATTGGGGGCACGCTAAAGATTATGTTGAAGCCATGTGGATGATATTGCAATTAGATAAACCGGATAATTTTGTGTGTTCTACTGGAGTTTCACACTCGGTTAGGCAATTATGTGAATATGTTTTTGGAAAATTAGATCTGGATTATGTAAATTATGTGAAAATTGATGAAAAATTCTTGAGACCTGAAGAATTAAATAATTTGAAAGGTGATTCCTCTAAACTTAGAAAGGCAACCGGTTGGTCTCCCAAATATTCATTTGGGGGTATGTTAGACGAAATGATTGAATATTGGTTAAATTTTTATAAAAAATGAAAATAGGTGTTATTGGTTTAAATAAATTCGGTTTAACTTTTGGATTACTTTGTCAAGAAGTTGGATTTGACGTTATTGCCTCGGATGTGGATCAAAAATTAGTGTATGATTTAGATAGTAAAATTTCGAACAACTTGGAATTACCGATACGAAAATTACTTTATGAGAATAAAAATTTAAAATTTCTTGATAGTATTGAGAATGTGATTGTTAACTCCGACATAATTTTCCTTTTTACAACCCCCAAAGATAATTTAGAAGGAAGAATAGATACTTCCGAAATGTTACATACCGTAAATATATTTTATGAATTATCCGCATCGAATGTTGATATTCACAACAAAAAATTGGTAATATGTGGGATGACAAATTTAGGTGATATGTCATCAATATATGAAAAATTAAAAATGTTTAATACACAGGTTGCCTACCATCCACAATTCTTTTTAGAGCCTGATATTGTAAAAGAATTTAAAAACTCTAAGATTTTATTAGTGGGTACTAATAATGATGAAATCTTTCAAGATATTGTCAATATATATTCCAAGTTTCAACCCAACCAAATTAATTCATTTATGATGTCGTTTTCTTCTTCTGAGATTACAAGAATGGCAATTCATGGGTATTCTGTAATGAAAACTAATTTTTCAAATATGGTGGGCGATTTATTAGGTAAATCAGGACAACAAAATGAAATAAGTTTAGTTCTTACAACTATTAAAGAGTTCGTTAAAAAACAAGAAGACAATTTTAATCACAATCTTGGATTTGGTGGTCCTACTTTACCAAAAGATAATAGATTGTTGTCTAAATATATTGATTTATTAGATGTTACTAACAACATTCCAAAAATGATGGATGAATTTAATAAAGAATATATTACAAATATTAAAAATCTTTATGTTAAAATTAATCCGGATAAAACAGTTCCATTTGTGTTAGAAGCAATTTGCTATGATAAAAACATTAATTCAACCGAGGAATCCCAAAGATTGAAGTTATGTGTTGATTTATTAGAAGAAGGGTATTATGTTAATGTAATCGAAAATGATGATATAATTTATCAATTGAGTCACATGTCTGAGAATTATAATAATAGATTAAGATTCTACCCTAAAAATACCAACCCAAAAGGTGTCAAAATTAATTTGTAATGATAACTATACCTGTAAGTGTAGGAGAACTTTTAGATAAATTATCTATACTCCAAGTCAAGAAAACCAAAATATCTGACATTGAAAAACTTGAATACATAAATAAAGAACTTGAATTATTATACAATCTTTCTTATGTTTTTTTTGAAAATAACAAAATTCAATTATTATATAATAATTTGGTTGAAATTAATTCTAAATTATGGGACATTGAAGATGAAATACGAAAATTTGAAAAAGAAAAAAAATTTTCGTCTGAGTTCATTGAGTTGGCAAGACAAGTATATTACACCAACGATAAAAGATTTGAAATAAAAAACGAGATAAATAAAATGACGGATTCGGATATAAAAGAGGTAAAAGAATATGTAAGTTATGACGAGAAGTAGTAAGAAAAATATAATAACTCCAAGTGAAACTCCTGAAGAAACAAAAAAAACAAAAAAAGATTCAATCTGTTCAGTTCTAAAAAGAAAAGGTAAACAAAAATTCTTATCTGATTCCCAAAAGGAGTACTACGATATTCTTACCTCAAATCAAATTACAATTTGTTCTGGTCCCGCGGGTGTTGGTAAAAGTTATATTGCAATGAAATGTGCTGTAGATTTATTATCCCACCCTGATACTCCATATGAAAAAATTATTATTGTAAGACCTGCGGTTGAGGCTGAAGAAAAACTTGGTAGTTTACCTGGTGGTGTTGAAGAAAAATTGGATCCTTATATATTTCCATCATTTTATTTATTGAATAAAATAATTGGTAAGGATGTTCGTGAAAAATTGAAGGAAATCGAGGCGATAGAAGTTTTTGCGTTGGCATATATGAGAGGAATGAATATTGATAATTCAATCTTGGTATTTGAAGAGGCTCAAAATTCAACTCCATCTCAGATGAAACTTCTTCTAACTAGAATTGGGTTTAACTCCAAGTTTTTTATTTCTGGTGACTTGGAACAATTTGATAGACATAAAGACAAAACTCAGACAGGACTTTGGGACGCTCTGAAAAAATTTCAAAACATGAAAGATATCGGAACTTTTGAGTTTAAACCTGAAGATATTGTTAGAAACCCATTAATTTCTGATATTCTAAAAAGGTATGAAGAATGAGAATTGGGATTGAATTAAACGGCGTATTGAGAAACACTTTAGCAAAAATTCAACAAGAATATGAAAAGTGGTATATGGATAATCCGTTAATGGACGATGATGAGTTTGAAAGAAAAATATTGTCAGATATTACAAGTTTAGAAATTGGTAATCACTTATTATTTAGGGACGAGGGTGAGATTTATGATTTCTTATATAAAGAACACACAATGGAGATATTTGGGCATGCCGGTTCTGTTGAAAATAGTGGGATGATGGATTTAAATGACATTTATATGGATTTAAGAGATAAACACGATTTACTGATAGTTTCTGATGAAATTGGTAAATCCAAACCAGCATCTCTTTTTTTCATTTCCAAATTCGGATGTTTAATTGAGCAAGTCAAATTTTATAGTAAAACGACAATAAATTCACTTTGGGATAGTGTAGATATTTTACTTACGGCAAATCCTAACCTATTATTAAACTGTCCTGATAATAAACGAGTAATAAAATTTGAATCAACATACAATGTTGACATAACTACCGAACATTCTATCAAGACGATAAAAGAACTGAAAAATAAAATTTTAGAAATATATGATTAATATTTTAGGTCAAACTTATTACATCGATTTAGACGAAGTTGAGAAATATTTGGAAATCGAAGATGCTGTTGATATTTCAGGAGACACTGAATCAAGAGTTAATCTAATTAAATTTGAATTAGTCAAAATGATGTTGGATACAATCTTATCTGAAGGAGATGAAGAAGATGAAAGATTAGGAATAAAGAACTCAAGTAAAACATCCATTCCATTTAAATTAGCATTCAATACATTATTAAATAAAAAACTCATAAATCATTATTAATATGCAATCAGATTTAACGGAAAAGGTAAAACTTTCTATTCAAAATTTGAGAGATAAAAAATCTCGAATATATTTCTTGGTACAAGATACTAAAGGAAACGCGAAAGCGTCTGTTAGGTATATATACCAAATGGCGTTGACATTAAAAAATAACGGATTCAACCCAATAATTTTACACGAAAAACAAGAATACGGTGGTGTTGTTGCATGGCTAGATGAAGAATATATGTCAATTGAACATACTTCTATTGAAGGAAAAAATCTTGAGGTGACCCCTGATGATTTCTTAGTGATACCCGAAGTTTTTGGATTTGTAATGGAACAAGTCGCTAAATTACCTTGTGCTAAAATTGTATTGGCTCAATCATACGCTTATTTGGTAGAAACTTTGAAGCCAGGTCAAAATTGGGCCCAATTTGGATTTTATAAATGTATTACAACTAATGAAGCTCAAAGAGACTACATCGGTAAGGTGATGAGAAGTTCGACATTTGATATAATTACACCGTACATTACTGAAAACTTTAAACCCAAAGATCTGCCACCAATGCCATTCATTGGAATCCATACTAAAGAACATAATGATACGATAAATCTTATAAAAACTTTTTATTTAAGATATCCTCAATATCGATGGTTTACTTTTAGGGATTTAAGAGGTTTATCTGAACTTGAGTTTGCGAACTCATTAAAAGAATGTTTTTTGAGTGTTTGGATGGACGAACATTCTGGATTTGGAACATTTCCTCTTGAATCTATGGCGTGTGGAGTACCTGTAATTGGAAGAATACCCAACTTGACACCTGAATGGATGAAGGAAGAAAATGGTATTTGGGTTTCAGATTATAATTCGTTTGTTGATATAATTGCAGATTTTATCCAAAATTGGTTGGAGGATAACATTAATGTGGAGTTATATGAAAATATGAAAAATACTGTAGAAAAATATCAAAATAAACAAGAGTTTGAAAATTCTGTTGTTACATTATTTTCATCTTTTTTAGAAAATAGAGCGGATTCATTCGAAGAACAAATAAATAAAACAGAGGAATAATATGGAAAATAAAATTTTATTATCAGTTATACTACCCATCAAATCTTCTAAAGTAAGAAATTTTGATGAGTATTTCGACAAAGCGATTCAATCTATATTGAATCAATCATTAACACTTGATGAGTTAGTTATTGTTCATACGTCTGAAGAATCCTTAGTTGGTTTTATAAACAATTACGATTTTAAAGGGATAAATGTAACAAAATTATTGTGGGAAGATATCCCTAGTTTTTGCGGCCAGGTTAATCACGGGATAAAAAATTCTAAAAATCAATGGGTTTCTGTGTTAGAATTTGACGATGAGTATTCGTCTATATGGTTTAAAAATGTAAAAAAATACATAGACGTTTATCCTAATGTCCAAATGTTTCTACCTGTCGTTGTTGATACAGATGAAAAAGGAGTTTTTGCGGGTTTTACAAATGAAGCGACATTTGCGGCTAACTTTACCCAAGAGATTTCTATACTAACAAATGAGGTATTGCAAAATTATCAAAACTTTCAAACATCTGGTGCGGTATTTAATAAAAAGATTGTTGAAGATTTTGGAGGATTTAAACCATCCATGAAATTAACTTTCGTTTACGAGTTTTTACTCAGAATGACATATAATTCTGTTTTAATTATGACAATACCTAAATTAGGATATAAACACACAAATTTAAGGGAAGGATCAATATTTTGGAATTACAAATATGGCGAGGATAAAGTATTGGACGATGAAGTTAAATTTTGGGTTCAATCTGCCAAAAAAGAACAATTTTTTGTTGAGGACAGATCCATAAAATATGAACAATCTAATTAATGAATGCTTGAAACTTTATCTGCATCATCAGAAGATGTTTCATCTAAAAAAAGAGGGAGAAAGGCGATTAAAGAAAATTATTTCGACGTAAGAGAAGAAACCGCAGTAAAAAATTTTTTATTAGCCAATACATTAGAAGAAAAAAACAAAATTTATAATGATTTTCTGCGAGCTCCTTTAGATAAGATGATTTCATCTATTATAAGACGGTATAAGTTATATAGAAAAGATATGAACTTCAATGAAATTCATATGGACACACATTCTTTTTTAATGACAAAAGTTGATAAGTTTAAGCCTTCCAAAAATAAGAAGGCTTATTCTTATTTTGGAACTATATGTAAGAATTATCTGATGGGTCAGATAATCAAAGATCAAAAAGAAACTAATCGTAAAATATCATATGAAGATATTTCCTCCTCAATTGAGGAGAGACCTGATATGATATACAGAATTGACGATGATGTTTTAGATCCTACACATATAATTCTTAATTATCTTGATAGATTAAAAGATTTTATTGAAGGTGAAAACTTAAATGATAATGAGAGGAAACTTGGTTTTGCGCTAATTGATTTATTTGATAATTATGAGACAATATTTTCAGGTACTGAAAATAACAAATTTAATAAAAATGTCATTTTATTATCACTAAGAGAAATGACAAACTTATCCACAAAAGAAATAAGAATTTCTATAAAAAAATTCAAAAAATTATATATTGGTATTCATAGAGAGATCCCTGATGAGCCAATCTATTAAAAATATGATTACTATATTTATAGTAAAACAATCGTTATGCCAAGACCACAAAGAAAAGAGATAAATTTTACAAAAGATTCTATATTATCCTTAATGCAAGAGATATATAATGAATTAGTTGAGCAAAGACAAACCGCGATCAGAATACAAAATAAAATGTTGGCAATGTTAAAGGATCCTGAAGATATGACAACAATAGGACCTGTGATAGAAAAACAACAAAAAATTGTTAATGATTGTGTTGAGAAAAAAATAAGTTTATCAAAACTTCAATCAAGCATTTGGGAAAAATCAAATCAATCACAAGAATCATTTTCCCTTGCGGATTTGGATGATGATTTATTACAAGGGTTGATTGAAAAAGATGTCACTAAAGAAGACCAAAACTATAAACTTAAATAATCTTTTCTGTAAATGCAATCAGTTAGTATTTCTGAGGCAACACAATCTATCCAAAGTAAATTAGATGCAATATCAGCATTTAATCGTGTTAAGCGAGGAGAAACTAGTGCTATTAAAAATGCGGGTAATTCATCATCACCTGCATTACAACAAATAACAAGTCAATTAGGTGAAATTAAAGACTTACAAAAAAGATTTCAAAGGGAAGGTGCAGATTCTTACGATAGGTTATTAAAAT